>Ga0302161_10000090_pt1 | contig 19969 bp, 15 predicted proteins | sample I_Fen_E2_1_FD_193498 | JGI IMG/M metagenome (GOLD analysis project Ga0302161, IMG submission 193498) | Peat permafrost microbial communities from Stordalen Mire near Abisko, Sweden - I_Fen_E2_1 | ecosystem: Environmental > Terrestrial > Soil > Wetlands > Permafrost | place: Sweden: Abisko...
ATTCACAGTAATAAAGAGCCTGTTGGTATTTATTTTCAAAGTTTAAATAAATTCCTGCCAATAAATAATAAGATTCAGCTCTTAGCACAACTCCGTTGATGGCAGCATTATGCAATTCCGTTAATCCGACTTTCATATTTCCGGATGGCATAAGAAAAACCAGAGGTTTATAACCCGGATTCGCTTTGGGGTAGGCCTCCCGATAATAATTGTAAACTCCTGTATAATATTGTAAATCAGTACAAACATTGGTAAAATCGAAAGCATGTCTCACTTTGCCATAGGTACCTGCTGCAAGAGGAATCACATTTGACGTAAGTTTATTCTCATTATAATACTCTAAAAGCATTCCCCTTGCACACAGGTTAGTCAGTAAATATTCCGCCTCATAAGCCGGAACTTTATTTTTACTCGATAACCGGATACATTGGCGCAAATCCTCTTCAAATGGGATATGGGCGGAAGCTGTACTAAGCAGCGGGTAATTTTCCCAGTAAGCTTGCATTCCTTTGAGAAGAAGTAAAACAGGATGATTTGGGTATGCTTTCTTTATCTTCTGGTAAATTTCCTGGGCATTCGTAAACTGCATGTTATAAATGCAATCAATATCCTTTTTGATTAGGTTCAACGTAGCCGAATCTTGAAACAGCTGTGCATTTGTTGTACTTGCACCAAGGAATATTGGCAATAAGATGCATATCGTTAATGCTCTAATTCTTTTTTGTACTATGAATGTATTCGATGACATCATTTATTATTTTAAATTATTCAACAGGTAAATCAGAAATTGAGATATTAATTTTTCGCGTAACTTCCATTGTTAATTCACATGTAGTTCTAATGAATTTGCTCTAAAATCTTTCATAAACGATGCGTTGGTTGTTGCTTACGATTCATCTACTCTAAGTTCATTAATATATAATTATTCAAATCCGTCTTCTCTTGTATGACTTGTCCTAAGCTCTCGTATTTTACATCAAAAACATGAGTAATATGTTTTCTCTAAACTCTGCCATTAATTCACTTAGATCAACTGGCTTAGTATTTAGATCTTTAGCATCATGTGCTTTATATATTATTTTTGATTCAATTACCCCCGGATTTTTAGAAATAACCTGATTCTCTATCATTTGAATATCTGATGGTTGCATTTTCTTTTCCATTTTCATTTTTTCCATTTTAGCATTGAAAGTCAATTAAAGATATTTTTTTCGGTCAATTCTCCCTTCACTATTTTGAGCCGATGGTGTTGGACGGGAATCTTTGAAGGCGTACGTGCATAGGCAGTAACGCTATGTCCTTTATCTAACATTTTCTGGAAAACCAAAAGCCCGGTTTTTCCGATTCCGCCAAAAATTGTGATGTCCATTTTTTTTATAATTAAATTGTTGTCCGATTTTCCTGATCATTCTATATCATTAAAGATATGATTGATATAAGGCCACTGTAACTTTATAACTTCTTTAGTAATAGAGATCCACTGGAGTAACCTCCTCCAAAAACAGAAATGGCAATTGTATCGCCTGCTTTAAATCTTTCCCAATTCTGGGACAAAACGATTGGAGTACTTGCCGAACCGGTATTTCCATATTGTTCCATATTGATCAGTGCACGGACCGGATCCAACTTCAATCTTTTTGCCACGTAATCTATGATTCTCGAATTGGCTTGATGGGGAATAAAATAGCTTAGTTGATCGATCGAAAGACCGTTTTTGGCTAAAATCTGTTCAGTTTCCCGGATCATATAGGTACAGGCATATTGAAATACATCTTTTCCGAAAGGCATCTGTAATCCTCCCTGACCGGGCCTTAAATAAATAGCCTCCATACTTTTCCCAATATGTCCTAAACCGGTGGTGTTTACATCCAGAACTTCGAAATCTTTGTCGGAATATTTTTCATTACTGATAAATATTGCTGCGGCTCCGTCGCCCCATAAAAAATTTGATTTTTTATCCGTTTCATCATTGTATGCGCTGTTATTTTCAGAAATAACTACTAATGCTTTACTCGCTTTGCTATTGGCAAAATAACAGTCAACAATTTCCATCGCATTTACAAAGGAAGAACAAGCCGAATCTACAGTAAAGCATTTTGAATTTGTGATATTAAACTCTTTTTGAACGGCATGAGCTACCGTACCGATGGTATCGAAAGGTGTATATGTTCCACCGATTATTAAGTCTATTTCATTTATAGGAAATGGCAAATTATTATAAGCCTTCTTCACAGCTTCAATTGCCATTGTATTGCTGTTTTCATCGGGGCGAATGCGCCTTCTTTGTTTAATGCCGCTTTTTGAAATAATATCCTCATTGGAAATTCCATAATTTTCTGTATAATATGAATTTGGAACAATAATTTCAGGAGTATAATGGGTTATGTAGTTTATTATCATAAAGTATTTTGTTGTTAAATGTAATTTTTTAATAAGTTGAATCAGTATCATTCCCTTAACAATGATATCTGTATAAGTAATAATATTTAATGATCTGTTTTTGAAAGCAAAATTCAGATAAACAGTCTTGTAACTACGTATAAATATTTGATTTATATATTTTTTTAAAAAAGTGTCTTATCCAGAAACTCAACGAACATATTTTTTTTTGTTAGATCAGAACTATTTTGTTTGTAGTTAGTTTAATTACTTTATACATTCAGGCGACTCTTGATCTTTTAGACTAATTACGTATTTTGGTCGAAAAAGGACTAAATAAAAAACATCCCGGAGAATGTTTTTGATAAATGAAGAATCCAAAATCCAGATAAATAGTCTTGAAACTACCTGCTATCTTAAACCAAAATGCAGAAGACTAACAACTGCCTAGTACAGATTACCGACTTGCAACTACCTCTGTTTTTCTATTCCCTTGAATAAAATGTTTATCATTACGTCAATCTTGTCTTCCTGAATATATGAATATAATTCTTTTTCATCAAAAGCCAGATTAATAGCTATGGTTCGCAAGCCTGTAATAATGACGTAAACTGTCAGATCTATGTTGTCATTTACATCAGCAGTAAATTCATTATTTTTAATTCCAAGAGACAAAATTTCTTTAACTACTTGCTTTTCTCTTGTATTAAATTCTTTGATAGAGTTATTAATAGCTTTCTGACATAATGGTCCGGCATTAGTATTAATCAGCTCATCCCTCATCACTTCGTAGAGATTTATTTTACTTCGTATTATTTGAAATGAATTTTTAAAATAAACACGCAACTTCATTCCTGCTGAAGTTTCCTTTTTGGTAGCTTCCAATACTGCACTTACTGCCTCATTGGCTTCTTTGAGTAATACCGCTTCGAAAATCTCATCTTTACTTTTGTAGTAATAGTATAAAGTACTTTTGCCACGACCTGATGCCTTGGCAATATCTTCCATGGTGGTTTTAGCAAAGCCATATTTCTGAAATAATCTTTGAGCCGTGCTAATAACTTCTTCTCGTATTAACTCTTCCTTTGTTTGCATGTGTTTGATATTTTCGACCAAAATCGTTTTTCGGTCCAAAAGTATAACTATTTTCGGAGAAAACTTGTTTTATAACATGAAATTAATATATTTTAAAGTATTGGTGAAGCTGTAAATTATTTATTTAGTCTTTTGAAATGAATGAAAATAGGCATAATCACCATAGAATCAAATAATAATTTGAAAAAACAGGTTGAAATAAAAAATAGCTGTCCGAGAATATCGAACAGCTATTTTATTAAGACATATGAGTGTTGAAGCTCGTATGTTCTGATTGAATTATAATTTAGGGCCGGCAGTAACTAAGGTCTTGCCTACTGCATTTCCTGTAAACTTAGCGAAGTTTTTGGTAAAACGGGCAGCAAGATCTTTGGCTTTCTCATCCCATTGCGAAACCGCGGTGTATGTGTCACGAGGATCCAGAATGTTGGGATCAACACCATGTAAGGAAGTCGGAACTACGAAATCAAAATAAGGAATTGTTTTTGTAGTTACTTTGTCGATCGAACCATCAAGGATAGCATCGATGATGCCGCGCGTGTCTTTAATAGAAATACGTTTCCCGGTTCCGTTCCATCCGGTATTTACCAGATAAGCTGTTGAGCCCGAAGCTTTCATTTTCTTTACTAATTCTTCACCATACTTTGTCGGGTGCAATGATAAGAATGCCGCACCAAAACATGCAGAGAAGGTAGGAGTGGGTTCTGTAATGCCACGTTCTGTTCCGGCTAATTTTGCCGTAAAGCCTGATAAGAAATAATATTGTGTTTGTTCAGGAGTCAGAATTGATACCGGAGGTAATACTCCAAATGCATCGGCCGACAAGAAAATTACTTTTTTAGCAGGTCCGCCTTTTGATATTGGTTTTACAATATTTTCAATGTGATAGATAGGATAAGAAACGCGTGTGTTTTCGGTAACCGATTTATCCGAGAAATCAATGGTACCGTCTTTAGCAACCGTTACGTTTTCAAGCAATGCATCACGCTTAATAGCATTGTATATATCCGGTTCAGATTCTTTGCTCAGGTCGATTACTTTAGCATAGCAACCGCCTTCGAAGTTGAATACGCCTTCATCGTCCCAACCGTGTTCGTCATCACCAATCAGCAATCGCTTTGGATCGGTTGATAATGTGGTTTTTCCGGTTCCGGATAAACCAAAAAATATAGCGGTTTCTTTCCCTTCTTTGTTTGTATTGGCTGAACAATGCATGGAAGCCATGCCTCTTAATGGTAATAGATAGTTCATATAGGAGAACATGCCTTTTTTCATTTCACCACCATACCAGGTATTCAGGATAACCTGAATTTTCTCAGTCAGATTGAAAACAACTGCTGTTTCGGAGTTTAAGCCTAACTCTTTGTAGTTGTCCACCTTCGTTTTCGAAGCGGTCAGCACTACAAAATCAGGTTCGCCATAACCGGCTAATTCGGCAGCAGTAGGACGAATGAACATATTGGCTACAAAGTGAGCTTGCCAGGCAACTTCCACAATGAAGCGAACTTTAATGCGACTGTTTTTATTGGCTCCGCAGAAGGTGTCAACAACGAACAGCTTTTTGCCGGAAAGTTCTTTAGTTGCAATACTTTTTAATACTTTCCAGCTTTCCTCAGAAAGAGGTTTATTATCATTCTTATATTCATCCGAAGTCCACCAAATTGTTTTTCTGGTGGTTTCATCCTCAACAAAAAATTTGTCTTTGGGTGAACGTCCGGTGTAAACACCAGTCATTACATTTATTGCACCCAGTTCTGTTACTTGCCCTTTTTCAAAGCCCTGTAAAGTTGTTTTTGTCTCTTCTGCGAACAAAAGATCGTAAGACGGATTGTGCACGATTTCGGTAGGTCCCGAAATACCATACTTGCTTAAATCTAATTTTGCCATTGTTTGTGAATTAAGTGATTTTTTATTGAATTAAGTGATCTATGTTACCTGTTGTATCTTTCTTATTAAGTTGTTATTAACCAAACAAAAGTACGATTTTTTTTGAAAGAATGGGCTGAATTAAAGAAAATTCTCTTTAATCGGATCTATTTTTTCTTTTTTATATGATAAATGTGTGATTTCAGCAGTCCGAAATCAAATAAATTGATATTTATACGAATATTTGCTCAAAAATTTCTTCTGCCTCTATCAATGATTTACTAATTCGTATAAATTTTTGATGATTAGAAAGTAGTTGTTCTCCTATATACTTTATTGTGGAATAAAAATGCGTTATCTCAGTGAGCTGAAAGACCTAATTATCCACCATCTTGACCTATTTCGCAAGAATTGTTGTGTATTTTTGTAATGTCAAATTGGATTTTGTTTTTGCTGTAAAAATACTGCTAAATAAAACGTCATAATACAATTAATATTTCATTGTAAATCAATATGCTAAGAAAAATTATATTGCTTATTTGTCTGTGTCTGATCTGGGCAGGATTACGTTCGCAAACAAAATTAGTTCCGGTTTCCGAAGGCTGGGCAGGTAATTCAATTAATGCCGTTGTTTTTCGTAAAAACTCTTTGGTAACCTACAAAAATACCCAGTTTATCGGGTTTTATGATCCGGATGGAAAATTGGTTTTGGGAAAGCGGAAACTGGGTTCGAATAAATGGGAATTACAGAAGACCGCTTTCGGAGGGAATGTGCATGATGCTCATAATTCAATCAGCATTATGGTGGATGGAGACGGTTACCTGCATGTGGCCTGGGATCACCATGGCAATGCATTGAATTATGTTCGCTCGGTGTCGCCGCTCTCGTTGCGATTGACCGATAAAATTCCGATGACAGGCATAGAAGAAACCAATGTGACTTATCCCGAGTTTTATAAAATGCCTGATGGCGATTTACTTTTTCTGTATCGGGATGGTCGGTCGGGGAAAGGGAATATGGTGATAAACCGATATGCCTTAAAAACGAAAAAATGGTCGCAGCTATCTTCAAATCTGATAGACGGTGAAGGAAAGCAAAATGCCTATTGTCAGACTTGTGTTGATGAGCGTGGAACGATACACATTTCCTGGGTATGGCGTTCTTCTCCTGACGTAGCCAGCAATCATGATATGTGTTATGCCCGCTCAATGGATGGTGGACTGACCTGGGAGAAATCAACCGGAGAAAAGTATGTTTTGCCTATCAATGGTTCTACGGCTGAATATGTTTGTCGCATTCCTCAAAACAGTGAGTTGATTAATCAGACCTCCATGACTACCGATGAAGCCGGAAATCCGTTTATTGCTTCGTACTGGCGCGATGTGGATTCTGATATTCCCCAATATCATTTAATATATAATATAGATAACGCTTGGAAAGAACTTACTATGGGATTCAGAAAAACTTCGTTTTCGCTTAGCGGCATGGGAACGAAACGGATTCCAATTTCGCGTCCGCAAATTCTTATAAAAGGAAAAGGAGCGGACGTTTCAGCCCGATTGATATTCCGCGACAGTGAGCGGGGAGAGAAGGTTTCGATGGCTGTATGTAACCATATTGCTGAAAACAACTGGAGAATAACTGATCTGACTACTTCGGGAGTGGGAGCGTGGGAACCTTCGTTTGACACCGAGCTGTGGAAACAGAAGAAGCAGTTGCATATTTTTGTTCAGCAGGTAGAACAGGTCGATGCCGAAGGCATTGCTAAGTCAAATGGGCAGATGGTTTTTGTTCTGGAAACAAAGTAATTATGTATAAATCAGGTAATCATTTTCAACAAATATATTTTTATTATGAAATCAAATCTTTTTAGAACCTGTTGTTTACTGTTGTTTGTAATTTTTTCAGGCATGCAGGCTTCCGCAAAGTCTAAGCAACCGGAGATGTCCGATCGGGAATATTGGGCGAATTCCTGTTATGCTATGGCAAAGCCGGTTTTGCAGGCAATGAGCAAAGGTGAATTACATAAAACCATGCCCCTGGAGGTAAGTCCGATATGGGATGGCAGAAGTAAGGAAGTCAGTCATATGGAAGCTTTCGGAAGACTTATGATGGGGTTGGCACCCTGGCTTTCGTTACCCGATGATGCCACTCCGGAAGGAGCGCAACGAAAACAATTGCGTGAATGGGCATTAAAAAGTTATGCGAATGCTGTTAATCCACAGAGTGCAGATTATCTGCTTTGGGATAAGGAAGGGCAGGCATTGGTAGATGGAGCTTTTATAGCCAGTAGTTTTATCCGGTCGCCGAAACAGCTTTGGGATCCGTTGGACTCTATCACCAAGCAACGCTATATTGAAAGGTTTAAGGCATTCAGAAACTTTAATCCTCCGTATACAAACTGGCTTTTGTTTTCGGCTACTATTGAAACATTCCTGTTATCTGTCCACGAAGCTTATGATCCTTTTCGGATAGATATAGCGTTGAAAAAAATAAATGAGTGGTATGTAGGCGATGGTTGGTATTCGGATGGGCCCAGTTTTGCCTTTGATTATTATAGCAGTTATGTAATTCAACCCATGACTTATGAGATTCTGGAAGTACTTCAGGCTCATAAAGCCTCAATCTCGAATCCTCGTTTGTCTGAATTGGTGAAAACACGTATGCAGCGATTCGGAGAAATTCTGGAACGCCTTATTTCTCCCGAAGGCAGCTTTCCTGCATTTGGCAGAAGTATGACTTATCGCATGGCTTCGTTTCAACCTCTGGCATTGCTTGCATGGAAAGGTATTTTGCCCGAAACTCTTTCGGAAGGACAGGTTCGTGCCGGACTGACTGCCACCATAAAGCGTATGTTTGGAGTGGAGGGCAATTATAATAAAGAAGGTTTTCTTCAGCTTGGCTTTGCGGGACATCAGCCTGAGATAGCCGATCGGTATACTGATACAGGAAGTTTGTATATGACGAGCGTTATCTTTTTACCATTAGGCCTACCTGCCAATCATTCATTCTGGACAGCTCCGGCGCAAGACTGGACGGCCAAAAAAGCCTGGAGTGGAAAACCATTTCCACGGGATCATGCAAGTAAATAATATAGCATCATTGTTGTTCGGTAAAAAACAGTAGATTCTTCGCTGCGCTCAGAACGACAGATTATTACATTCTCTTTGTTAGGAATGGGTAGGTTGGCGGCAAAGCCGCCAACCTACCCATTCCTAAACATAAAACATTGATTGTCATCTCGAACGAAGTGAGAATTGAAAATCGGGGTTAGCCAAATCTCTCACAAAAACGTCATATATAAAGTTTACCGGCAATATTGATATAGCACATATCTTTAGACCTAAAATGATTTTGTTAATCCGGTCTGTTTCTCTGTTCGGTTTACATTATAGCCCGCACATAAATACATTATGTACCGGATTCCAATCAGCGGGATATGTTTTACATCGGTTTAATGTGTATTTTTGTGGGTTGAAAAAACACCTGAATGATTCCGCATTTAATAACGACAAGAAATAGTTCTAATTTAAACAATTTGATAAACTTATGAGAAAGCACATTTCGTTTTTCATTCTTATGATCTGTACAAGCTCTTTATGGGCGGTGCAAAAGATAGATAATCGTGTCCAGTCTTTTAATCAGGATTGGAGATTTACGCTGGCCGACAGTACGCTGAATGCTTCTACTCCGGCTTTTGATGACAGTCGGTGGCGGAAACTCAGTGTACCTCACGACTGGAGCATTGAAGCTGACTTTTCAGACAAAAATCCTGCTAGTCCCGGCGGTGGCGCTTTACCCGGCGGACTGGGTTGGTATCGTAAAACCTTTACGGTAGATAAAAAGAGTAAAGACAAGCGGATTTTTATCGATTTTGACGGAGTATATCGCAACAGCGAAGTGTGGATCAACGGAACGTCGCTGGGCAAGCGACCTAACGGTTATATTTCGTTCCGCTATGATCTGACTCCGTACATAAAATTCGGAGAGAACAATGTGATTGCCGTAAAAGTGGATAACTCCAAACAACCGAATTCCCGTTGGTATTCGGGTTCCGGATTTTTTCGGAATGTATGGTTAACTACTACCAATCCTGTTCATGTGGATTTGTGGGGAACCTATGTTACCACTCCTAAAATTAATGCCGACAGTGCAGAAGTAGCTATACAGACAACAGTACGGAACGATGAGAAACGTGTGAAGAGCGTAAAGGTAGAACAACTGCTGTATGATGCGCAGGGAACTCTGGTAAACAAAGTAGATGGACCCATGTATGTGGGTGCAGGAACAACTCATCAGTATTTACAACAAATCTCGGTCAAAAAACCGATATTGTGGAGCATCGAGAATCCGTATTTATATAAGTTAGTTACCCGTACTTATGTTTACGGTCGTTTGACCGATGAGTATACTACCAATGTGGGTATCCGGTCGTTTGTTTTTGATGTAAAAAAAGGATTTATTCTGAATGGAAAGTCTGTAAAGATAAACGGTGTGTGCAACCATCACGATTTAGGTGCATTGGGTGCTGCGGTGAATACACGCGCCATCGAACGTCAGTTGCAAATCCTGAAAGAGATGGGTTGTAACGGCATTCGTACTTCGCATAATCCACCGGCTCCCGAGCTGCTTGACCTGTGCGATAAAATGGGCTTTATTGTGATGGACGAATCTTTTGATATGTGGTTGAAAAAGAAAACGACTTACGACTATTCCTCCGATTTTCCTGAATGGCACCAACGCGATTTGACCGATATGATCGTACGCGACCGCAATCACCCTTCTATTTTTATATGGAGCATCGGAAACGAGGTGGGAGAGCAGTGGGGCGAAGCTAAAACCGAAGATATGGATCTACAGCAAGCCAATATTCAGCTGAATAAAAAGAAAGAGGTAAGTGCCGCCGAAATAAGACAGGGCAGCATGGGTAAAAATGCCTTGCTCACCAAACACCTGGTGGATATAACGCACAGTGTTGACCCAACCCGCCCCGTTTCGGCAGCTTGTAATGGTACCGATGATACGAATCCGCTGTTTATGTCGGAAGCGCTGGATCTGATCGGGTTTAATTACCACGAAAATGAGTATGCAGATATCACCAAACGCCATCCGACCAAAGGTTTTTTTAGTTCCGAATCGGTTTCGTCGCTTCAGTCGCGCGGTTTTTACCTGATGCCTTCGGATAGTGTGAATATCTGGCCCGAACGCTGGGATAAACCTTTCTTCAATCCGTTACAAAAATGCTCGGCTTATGACAACAGCCGTGCTCCGTGGGGATCGACCCATGAAACAACCTGGAAAATTGTAAAAAAATACAATCATATAGCCGGACAATATATCTGGACCGGTTTTGATTATCTGGGTGAGCCCACTCCTTACTGGTGGCCGTCGCGTAGTTCGTTTTTTGGTATTATCGATTTGGCGGGTTTCCCCAAAGACGTATATTATATGTACCAAAGCGAATGGACCAGCAAAGATGTGTTGCATATCTACCCGCACTGGAACTGGAAAGCCGGACAAACCGTCGACATTTGGGCATATTATAACAATGCCGACGAAGTGGAACTGTACCTGAACGGACAATCGTTGGGAAAACGCAGCAAAACGGGCGACGATCTGCACGTGATGTGGCGTGTGCCTTATGCTCCCGGAACGCTCAAAGCCGTTTCGCGTAAAAACGGGAAAGAAGTGCTGACCCGCGAAATAAAAACTGCCGGTGAACCGGTAACTATCCGCCTGACTGCCGATCGTGCCACCATAACCGCCGATGGAAAAGATCTTTCATTTGTAACGGTTGAACTGCTCGACAAAGAAGGTAATGCTTCGCCGCTGGCCGACCAACTGGTTAAGTTCAGTGTAGAAGGCGAAGGAGCTATCGTGGGAACAGATAACGGCGATCAGAACGATCATGTGTCGCTCAAAAAGCCCGAACGTCATTTGTTTTACGGCAAATGTCTGGCCATTGTTCAAACCAACGGCAAAGCCGGAAACATTACGTTGAAAGCTGTGGTGGATGGATTGCCTGCCCAACAAATTGTGATTACAAGCAAGTAAATGCGCAAATACGGAGTGCGATTTACAGTCGCACTCCAAATAAACCGGAGAGAACGAATTTCCTAACCGGACGCCGCTATAAGTGGGCTGTCGGATATGCACAGCAATAAGCCGGGAGAACGGATTTCTAAATCCGTTTACACAAACTATTCGGGGCGCGACTTACAGTTGCACTCCGAATAAAGCGGGGAGAACGAATTTCCTAACCAAACGCCGCTATAAGTGGGCTGTTGGATATGCACAGCAATAAGCCGGGAGAACGGATTTCCAAATCCGTTTATATAAACTATTCGGGGCACGACTTGGAGTTGCACTCCGAATAAAGCGCGCTGAGGGATAAGCACACAGAATACGCAGAACATACGGATTGTCGCTGATGATTACTCTCCGAATACAACAAACTCCCCTTGCACCGATTAGTGCAAGGGGAGTTGTTGCATAAAAAAAAATCAAACACCTGAGTTCGGGATAAGCTCTGGCTCATTCCCTACCTATATAATTGAATATTAAGGTGCGCTGCACCTAATGAAGATAAAATAATGCTAAATGCTACAAATATTCCGGGACTCTGTCCCTCAAAAGGTGCAGATGAGACATTCCGACTTGCGGAAGCACCTAACTATTTGTAGAAATTAGTCAGACATATAAACCATAGGTGCAGCGCACCGACATATTGTATTTTTTATCAGTCTGAGAAACAAGATATATTATTAAGTTGCACTGTTGTCCGGTAAAAACAGTAGATTCTTCACTTCGTTAAGAATGACAGATTATTGCATTCTCTTTGTAGGGGAAGGGGTCGGTTGGCGGCGAAGCCGCAAACCGACCCCTTCCCAAAGTAAAACATTGATTGTCATTCAGAGCGAAGCGAAGAATCTTTCCCAGAGTTTTATCTATAAAAGTTTACCGGACAATACTGATTAAGTTGACCCTATTTACCCATTAAGTTTTTATACCGAACTCAGGTTTCTAAATAAAACCCATCGCCATGCCCCAAAACATTGCTCTTACGCCTCTGTTTTTAGTCACAAAATAGATTGTCTTAAAAATAATGCGATGCTCTTTTGCAAGACCCACAACCATAGTATCTTGAAAAATGCCTTGTCTCAATTTTTTTTGCTTGTTTTTTTTGATAATTCGGATAATTCTTTTAATTTAGCGCAGTAAAATAACATTGTTTGTGATCTTTATAGTCTGACAAGTTTTGTTTGGTGGTAGAAACCTACCCCGGAGCTCTCAGACTTTTATTTATATAAAAAAATCGCCTATACTTAAAGTCTAATTAATTGCTAGCCGCTATGAATCCAGAAGCCGGTATTCCCATAGAACAATTTCATTCAATTGTTACTTTCATTTGGGGTCTGGTATGCCTGTTGATGGGCATAACCCTGATGGCTTTTCATATGCCCGAGAGTGAAACGGTAAAAACCTATCGGATATCGGTGCGCATCTTATCTGTCAATTACCTGATTCTGTCTCTCTTTGTGTTTTGCCTGGTGTTTCTGGATCTCCGTAACTGCCCCGATGATGTTTTCCCGTTCACCATACTTCTTATCAGCACTTCGCAGGAGCTGATTCTGGCTTATGTTTTGATTTCTTTATACGTTCCCAGAAATTTTGTCCGAAAAAACTTTCTCTATTATAACATCATTCCTTTATCCATCCTGATCATTCTCTATGGGATGTGCGTTTTATTGTTTGGCGATCCGGTTTGTGACTCCATACCCCATTTTTTTTCGCTCCTGTTGCGGCCCACTGTGCTTATCCGGTTTTTACTCCTGTTGTTTAATATATACCAAATCGTGTTCTACAGCGTGTTGTTGCAAAAACTGTCGGCACGTTATACCAGATGTTTGGAACGCTATTATTCCGACACCATCCATCTGAAACCCCAATGGGTAAAAAAGACTTTCTGTTTTGCCGTCTTCGCGGGTATTTCGTCCATGATTCCCCACTTGTTTAAAGATTATGTGCCCGACATTATTTTTATGGTGGTTTTCTCCATGTACTATTTCCTGTTTGCCATTATGTATATGCAATATAAAAACATATTCACAAAACTCGAACCGGAATTTATCAAAGACTTGGCATTGGTCAACCCCGTGGAAAATGAGGACAAGACGCAGAAGAAGACATACGGATTTAGCTGGAGCAACTCCAAAAGTCAGATCCTTGATCGGCAACTATATCTCCAACCCGGGATAACGGTGAATGATATGTCCGTCTTGTTTCACACTAACCGCACGACCTTTTCCACCCAGCTGAACAAAAATGAAGGACTGACCTTTAATCAGTTCATCAACACGCTCCGAATTGAACGTGCCAAACAATTGCTCATTGAAAATCCCCACCTAACCCTTGCCGACGTTGCACAGCAATGCGGCTACACCGAACAGTCGAACTTTACCCGCCAGTTCAGGCAGCTATGCAACGAAACTCCGGCCGTATGGCTGAAAGCACAAAAGAAAACTCCGGAGGAATAAGTCCCGTCTACACCCGCAAGTCTCAAAATTTCCACACATACCTCATTATATCCTCTAAAATCCCCGTTTTTATCAATTTGACAATGAATTTATGTTCAATTTGATAAAAATCGGTTGCCGCTATTTGAATAATTTTGCTTCGTCTTTTTCAATCGGACCTACCTATTCATGCAAGCGAGCTAAGAAAAGGAAAATGGTAGCTACGATTTTTAAAATTCAGGGTCATTTTTCTGAAATGTTGGGTAACATAGAGAAAAAAGCACCCAACACGAACAAAAAAGCACCCAACATAGAGAAGAAATCACCCAACATAGAGAAAAAAGCACCCAACATGGAGAAGAAAGCACCCAACATGGAGAAGAAATCACCCAACATGAACAAAAAAGCACTCAACATAGAGAAAAAAGCACCCAACATGGAGAAGAAATCACCCAACATGAACAAAAAAGCACCCAACATAGACAAAGAATCACCCAACATGAACATGAAAGCACCCAACATTGGCAAAAAAACATCCAAAATCAATAAAAAACAAAGTATTAATTATTAAATTTTAAGTATTATGGCGAAAGTTAAATTAGAACTAAGTAGAAAAAACGTTGCTGAAAAAGCAGCATTGGGAAACAAGGTAGGTAGCGGCATGACCGGGAATGTTTATTTTAAAACCCCCAGCCCAACTCTGGAGACATTGAAAACGGCAACCACCAATATGGTAACAGCCTCCGATGATTTGGAAGCAGCCCGTAAAAATGTACAGATGAAAATGAGTATTCTCTATCAGCAGGAAAGCATTTTCGATGGGGTGATGACTCAGATGGGAGCCTATGTAGATAATACAAGCAACGGCGATGAAGCTATTATACTCAGCGCAGGCATGGATATACAGAAAGAAAAAGGTGCTGCTACACTTCCGGATAAAATAACCTCGGTAAATGCAACTTCGGGCGACAGTGCAGGTGAAATAAATCTTTCGTGGGACAAGGGAGCCAATGTAAAAAGTTATGTGGTAGAAATCGCAGTTAATGGTACGGTGCTGGAATGGAAACATGCACAGATAACCACCAAGTCAAAAGCAGAGCTCACCGGACTAATCACTGGAACAGCTTACCAACTGCGGGTAGCAGCTGTTGGTTCGGCAGGGCAGGGGCCGTGGAGTGATCCCGTGGTGAAAGTAGCTCCCTGAAAATAATTATCCGATTCAATGTCGTTTAGTTCGGCACACGGAATACACAGATTTCACAGAACATTAAAGTTGATTTGAATATTCTGTTTTTGATAATATGCATTTTAAATGGAATTTCTATTCTGTGTTTTTCGTCTAATCAGTGTATTCTGTGTGCGAATTGCGAAAATTTGTGTTGTTTGCGTTATTTGCGTGCTTTTGATACAACCACTGGCTTTTGTGCCTTTCGGGATTTATTATTGTGAACCGACACCGTTAAATGAAATAGAACTTCTATGAAATCACAACTATTCTTATTGGCCTTATTGCTTTGCGCAACTACTCTTTGGGGAGTGGAAAAAGAGTTTCCAATACCGCAAACAAATCACGGAAGCAAATTTGACTCAATACATATGATGAATGACAACCGTTTGAATTTGATTGACGAAAAATCGATCGATCAAGTAAAACTAAGTGTTATGATCGAAAAAAATCTTCCGTGGGCGGTTGCATTGCTGATATCCGTTGCTTCTGTTTTGCTCAACTTTGGAATAGCTAAATATTTACGGGTACTGAATGAAAAAAAGATGCAGCTCCAGGTCGAAACTATTGAACGAAGACTGCGATATTATTTGGACAAATCCTTAGACAGTCAACTACAGCATTTAAAAAAAATGGCTATTGCTAAAGATAAACAACAATGGGTGGAAGAGGTGAACGTCTGCATTGCAAATTATTTGACGAACATTGACTTTGTACAACCCAAAGTGCAGGGGCTACTTGAACCCGGAGATTTTGCTAAATATATCGAGAAAATATTATTATATAAATCAAAAATTGAAATCCTTTTACCCGGAGATACCGTTAGTCAACGGAAAATCCTGAAAACAATGGATGACTTTAATGAAATATTGGCCATGAATGAGCAGGAGTATAGGGACGATCTGTTTGAGGAAAAAAGAAATAAGTTACTTAAGGCAACAAGAACTTTTTATAAGAATAACTACCGGATAACGGTTTGATATGAGTTCACTTGTTAGTGGAGTTTATTGTTCTTTTCATTCCGAATTTCGTCCCCTTGAACCAACCGGTTTGAGGGGATTTTTTATGAGCTAAATCAAACCGACCGGAATGCCAAAAATGAGTGATTACTTGGCCCTTTTTTTAGTGACAAATTACGATGTCCTAAAAATAATAGGATGACATTTTATAACATGCACAATAATAGCACGTTGAAAAATGGCTTGTCTCGATTTATTTTGGTCTTTTTTTTGTGTAATTGGTACAATTACCTTAATTTAGCACGTCTAATTGGTAGTGTCTGTGGTCTTGTTAGTTTAAAAACTTTATGTTTTGGGTAAAGCATAGGGTAAAGACAAAATTGTATCCGGCAGGGGCACTTATGTTGGAATCTGAATCTAAAATACACACAGCATGCATCTTAATTTCACGAAGATGAGTGCGACAAAAATAGATGATCGTAAAATAAACGGGGTAAATGCCGGATTTGGTTCTGTTTGTTTTATTAAGTAGGGCAATTCAGTAGTTGTCAATTATTATTAATCAGACTTTCTAATGGAACATTATGTATTTCTAACTGTCAATATGGCCTTGATTATAGGCTGTATTTTCATGGCTATCATTTTTCTGACTCTGCCTTTGCCTCCCGACAAAAGATTGAAAAAGTACCGCATCTCCCTCCGCTTTTTGGCAGGTGCATATCTTATCACGGCTGCACTAAAAACTGTTGATCTTATATTTGATGGAGCAATGCTTGATCTTATTTCAATACAAACAATAGTTATAGCTTCTTTACAAGCTCCGGTATTTACTTTTTCGCTTATTACTCTTATTAATCCCCGCTTTGTTACCAGGTCTTATTTCTGGAAGCATTTAATGCCGGTATTTATATTGATTATTCTGTATGTTTTAGTTGCTCTGGTGTGGGGAAATCCGAAAATATCCAGTTTCGTTATACTTAAACTGGTTGCTTCGCATCCCGCAGTGCTGGTCAGGGTATTATTTCTTGTATATTATGTTTTTCAGCTCTTGTTTTTGTATCGCTTGTTTTGCGTTCAGGCTAAAATATACGAGGAAAAACTGAACAATTATATTGCTGATCATCAGTATTCATCTCTTACGGGCGTGAGGTACTTGTTTTATGCAATGTTAGTGGTGGGCATTTGCATCTTGCTGTCATGCTTTATTCTAACCGAGCCGTTGCTGTTGATTTTTTCCATTGTTTATACTGTTTTTTATATGGTTTTCGGAGTCTATTACATCCGGTATCCGCAGAAGTTTGCCAATATGCAACAGATTATTGCTCCTTTGCCGTCTTTTGCCGAAGATTCGGCAAAAGAGACGAAACGTTTTTACTGGACTGAGTTAAAAAACCATATTATTGCCGATAAGTATTACCAACGGCAGGGGATAAATATAGACGAAATAGCTCAGCACCTGAAAATAGGGCGCACTACGCTTTCCAACTTTATCAACTGCGAAGAAGGTCTAAACTTTAATGCCTGGATCAGCCTCCTGCGCGTGGAAGAAGCTAAAGGTTTGCTTCTTGAATGGCCGGATTGTAGTTTTGCTGAGATTGCCGAATAGGTTGGCTACAGGGAGTCGTCAAGTTTTAGTCGCGAGTTTAAACGAATTACGACCAAGTCGCCTTCAGCATGGCGACAAAACCAGTAGAATTAAGATATTCTAAACTTTACAGCATGTTGTTATCAGACAAAAATCAATTTTTACGCGAAACCTTTCGGTTGAATGCCATGCTTTTGCTAAAGTGCAACGATAACTTTGCATTAATGAAATCGGCAGTAGATGAATTGTATCGGGTTGCCAGTTACATTACCGATGTAAGGATAGAACAAATCGGCAATGATAAAGATATGATGCTTCCATCGGGCAAAGCCATTTCTACAGCCGCAGCTGCTCATTGTATGTTGGAAATGAAACGAACAGCTATCTTTTTAAGGGGCATTCATAAAGCTATTACAGGAAGGCTTGTCAAAGTAAAAACTCGTCCGATCCGGATACTATACGTTGGCCCCGGACCTTTTGGAACCTTGCTTACTCCATTGCTGCATTTGTATGGCGGAAATGATGTTTTGGTCGATTTTATCGAAATAAATCCGGATTCATTACTGGCTTTACAAAAACTAACCGACGCGCTGGATCTTAACCGATACATTCACGATCGGTATTGTAGTGATGCTACCAGCTTTAGGATTACCAAGTCCTACGATATAGCAATTTCTGAAACGATGCTGGCCTGTTTGAAAAGTGAGCCCCAGATAGCTATTATGCAGAATCTGATACCGCAACTAAAAAAAAGTTGCATTTTTATTCCTGAAGGAATATCAATTGATGCCACACTTACCAATCCCGCAATGGAGATGGAAAATTTGATTTATCACGAAAATGAACAAGCTCCATTAGAACGGTATCTTCTTGGCAATATATTCAGAATAAACAAGCTGACTATAAATGACATCTTACAGCATAAAATAATACTAATACCCGATGACGTCGCTGATTTTACAGTACTGAAACTCTTTACTACCGTCAGGGTGTATAAAGACGAAATGCTCTCGGAAAATGATTCAAGTATTACCTTAGCCCGTCAATACTATGACTTGCGACAGCAACCGGTTTCTGAAGTAGAATTCTGGTACATACAAGGTGAGAAGCCCCGAATTGAAAGCCGGATTGTTCAATTTGCGCTGTTGCCGAAGACAATAAAAAGTCAAGGTTGCCAAAACGACTGAATGTGAAGGATGCATTATGAAATCACCGAATTTAATCCCACTGATTTTTCCAGCTACAACATAGTAGTAATGCGAATCAGGAGTTACAAACATACACGTTTTATTTATAATGAGTTATTTCCCGTAGGGAATACATATCAATAGAAAATGAAAACAGAACAACCAATTCCCCGTAGGGGATAAACAGGGTAAAATGTGAATGTCCTACGGACAATAAACAGACACATCTGTTTATTTTATGGATATATAAGTCCTACGGACTATTTTTTTCAACCACTGATTCGCATTACTAGTAGGCATATAATAACATCGCATTTTGTAAATATAATTTAAACGATACGTTACTAATCTTAATACTAATCTATGCTGGCAAACCAGTGGCAATATAATTTGAATGAATTAGAGTTATGAAGAAAACAACCATCTTATCTATCGACGGTGGGGGAATCAGAGGTATTCTTCCGGGTGTTATACTTGCTTATTTGGAAGAGGAACTTCAGAAAAAAACCAGGAATCCGGAAGTGCGGCTGTCCGATTATTTTGATTTGATAGCCGGAACCAGTACCGGTGGAATACTTACCTGCATGTACATAACTCCCGATGAAAACGGGCGACCTAAATTCAGGGCTCAGGATGCAGTTGACCTGTACCTGAAAAACGGACAAGAAATATTTTCCATCCCTTTTACCCGTCGGCTGATCAATTGGTTTGGATTGTTCGAGGCTCGCTATCCGGTTCGGAATATAGAGAAGATTCTACGTGCTTATATGAAGGATATCCGGCTCAGTCAGGCATTAAAGCCATGTTTGATTACTTCCTACGAAATTTTTCAACGAAAAACGATCTTTTTCAATAAGCTCGATACTGCCAAAAGCGAAACCCGCGACTTTCTGCTGCGCGATATTGCCCGCTCCACCTCGGCAGCGCCTACTTATTTTAAACCGGCTCAGATTCATTCTACCTATGGGGATCCACTTTATCTGGTTGATGGGGGGATGTTTGCCAATAACCCGTCGATGTGTGCCTATGCCGAGGCGCGAACCATAAAATTCAGCAGCCTGCCCGAATGTGCAGGCAAAGCCGATTATCCAACGGCCACCGAGATGGTACTTGTTTCCATCGGCACCGGTTCGCATGGAGATGCTTATCTTTACCG
>Ga0302161_10000092_pt1 | contig 19779 bp, 14 predicted proteins | sample I_Fen_E2_1_FD_193498 | JGI IMG/M metagenome (GOLD analysis project Ga0302161, IMG submission 193498) | Peat permafrost microbial communities from Stordalen Mire near Abisko, Sweden - I_Fen_E2_1 | ecosystem: Environmental > Terrestrial > Soil > Wetlands > Permafrost | place: Sweden: Abisko...
AGTTTCAAACTTATTATTTTCGTAGACCCGAATAGCCCGTTCGTAAATAGGTAAATTGTACGAATTCAGTATCAGGGTAGCTCCTTTTTTCGGTATCCATACAGGACCATAGTTGTCGCGGGTCCAACTTTTATGACCACCCAGTGGAAATACGTCCAGGTGTTTTGACTCTTCGATTTTAATTTTAGTGACGCCTGCTACCTGCTGTATCTTCGTGTAAGCTTCTTCATTCAATGGAAAATGATAAACCGGTAATTGAGGATTAAGCCCAAGCTCTACGATTTGTTGCGCGTTTTGTTGGTTTATCTGTTCGGGGTGGTTGCTCTTTATCAGTAAAGAATCGTCGGCAATGCTGATTCCCAATTTATCTAACACCGATCGTGTAAAAGGAGTACCGTCAGTCTGGATGTAATAATTAAACTGAATTCCCGGAATCTTCTGTTGTTTTTGTCCATTTACATAAACCTGATTGTTTTTTATCTGAAGCCAGTCGCCTGCCACGGCCACACAGCGTTTCACGAAATTTTCACGACGATCGACCGGTCGATAAACAATGTCTCCGAAAAAGTCTTTTCTTTTGTTCACTAAGTCTCTCCCTAATTGATAACAAGACGTGTAATAATCAGGATTGGTTACTTTTAATGCTACAGTATCTCCGGTTGGAAAATTGAACACTACTATATCGTCGTGTTTAATGGTATCGAATCCTTTCAGGCGATGATAACCCCACTGTGGTTTTTCAATAAACGACTTACAATTAAGCAGCGGAAAGGTGTGCTGAACCAGTGGAAATGCGAGTGGCGTGTTGGGTACGCGAGGTCCGTAACTGGCTTTGCTGACAAACAAAAAGTCGCCAACCAATAAACTCTTTTCCAACGAAGAACTTGGTATCTGATAATTTTGAAACAAAAAAGTATTAATAAAATATACTGCTACCAATGCAAATACAATGGCGTCTACCCAACCCATAATGCTTAATACCGTCTTGTTTTTAGATTTTTTCCACCAGGTCCACGGGATGTAATGAGAAATGAAAGCATCCACTATCAGAGGCAAACCAAGCAGCCACCAGAAGTCGCCCACCCACACAATAAATAAAATATAAATTAAGCTCCACACGCTGCATTTAATCCATTGCTTCAGTGGTTGTTGAAAACGCTCAGGTTGTTTGTCTGCACTCATAGTATAAGTTGTTGATTTTAATTTTTAGCAAGCAGTATCATTTTTTATTCGCTCCAAATCCCGTTTTTAAACAGCTGAAACCATTTTTCAATATCCTGATCAGTATGCAATTTTATTGCTCCGAATATTTCTCTGGCAAATTCGATGGTAGCAATGCCATTGGCAGTGATAATATTTTGATCGGTCACGGCAAACGCATTGATATAATGTTTTTCTCCCGAATAGTGTGCTGCAACAGCCTTCAGATACTGTAAGTCGTTGCTTGTATGTTTCCGGTTGTCCAAAAATCCCAGCTCTCCTAAATAGGTTGTGGCAGCACAGATGGCGGCAATTGTTTTTCCTTCGGCAAACAGTGTTTTTGTTAGCGGGTCTATTTCCCTATTCTCGCCTTTTTCCCAGGCTGTACCTCCAGGCAGAATAAGCATATAAACATCGTTGGCATTAACTTCCGACAACGACAGGTCGGGTGATACATGTAAGCCTCCCATAGAGCTAACGGGCTTTCCATCTGCAGAAAAATAGATTAAATCAAACTCTTCACTTTTCTTGATCTCAGGAGTCAGATAGGCAATTTCCCAGTCGGAAAAGCCATTGAAGAGGAATACAAATATTTTTTTGTTGTTCATAAAAAAAGGTTTTAGTGTTTTTAGATATACATAAGTTTGTGTCGCTTTTATTGTTCCTGTTTGTTGTTTATCAACTTTATTAAGTCATTTTTGCTTGGTAGAACGGTCATATATTTACTCGCAAAAATCTGTTCGTTGTTTTCTGGAAGTGTGATTTCAACGAGTGTATCATTTTTTTTCTTACAAAGAATAATTCCAATCGTTTTATTTTCAGTGTCAAGTTTCACGAATCTGTCATAATAGTTGACGTACATTTGCATTTGTCCGAGATCCTGATGAGTAATTTCTCCAATTTTCAGGTCAATAAGAACAAAGCATTGAAGTATGCGGTTGTAAAAAACCAAATCAATGCGGAAATGTTTTTCATCGAATGTAAATCTAACCTGGCGCCCAACAAAAGTATATCCTTTTCCTAATTCGAGTAAAAAATGCTCTAATTTGTCAATGAGTTTTTGCTCGAATTCACTTTCCGAGTATTTGTTTTCTTCAGGTAATCCTAGAAACTCCAACACATAGGGGTCTTTGAGTGAATCTTGAGCTTTCTCAATAATATGTCCTTTTTCAGAAAGCTTTTTTACTTCAGTCTTGTTTCGACTCAATGCCAATCTTTCGTAAAGTGCAGAGTCGAATTGACGTTGTAATTCACGTAAACTCCAGTTGTTTACAATGGATTCAATTTCATAGAATTTGCGTTCCTCTACATTGTCAATTCTCATTAAAATAAGGTAATGCGACCAACTTAACCTGAATTCGTCAGATACATTTTTGCCTTTTTCAGAAATCGTCAACGCTGTTGACGAAATTCGCGAAGCGTAAGTTTTGTAAAAGAAACGCATTCGATCTAAATTTTCGACCGAAAAACCTTTCCCGAATTCTTTTGTCAGTTTATGCGATAATTCTTTCAAAATTTGTTTTCCATATTCTGCACGGTCATTTCCATTTTGTTCTTCTTCTACAATTATTCTCCCAATTTCAAAATAGGTTACTACAATAGTTTTATTAATAGATTGGACAACATTCTTTTTTGCTAACTTTAGTAAGTCAGAAATCTTAGAATAAAAAACATCTTTGTTCGTGGTTAATCTATTCATATTATTAGTGTTTGTTTTTTAACCAGCTTTTATTGTCAGAGGCTTTATATTACTTTATAAACCATCAGTACCTCATCGTCTTTTTTGAAAGATAGTATATTCTTTTCTATTGTGCATTTAGTTGAGCCTTTCAATGCTTCACAAAATTGTTAGACGATACGGTTGTAATTTTAAGTCCCCTTTAGGGGATTTAGGGGCGGATTTCAACTGTGTTTTCCGCCCCAAGCCCCTAAAGGGGATGTTGAATAGTACAGTCTTTGAAAAATAAGAACCCTGAATAGGGTTCAATATCATCATACTAAAATATTCAACCCACTTCGGGGTTGTGTATTTAGAATCATTCGTATCCCCCAGTTTAGCTTCGCTGACCGTTGGTTCGTAAGCTTCACTGGGGGTTATTCATATTCAACCACTCCGTGGTTGCTTTTATTATTAGTCTTTCATTTTCCCTGCAAATATACTTAACTTTTACAAATAATTTTATCTTGAAGCAGAAAAATTAAAGCCCCGCTCTCGCAGGGCTTTAATAAGAAAGAGTTGATTGGATGATGTGCTACGATTAAATTGCGGCAGCTCGTTATTTTTTAGCGGCGTCTGTGTCTTTGTTCTTGTTGTTTTTGGCCATGGTGGAGCGTTGCTCGGCAGTGATGCGGGCGGCATCCACGGTGCGGTTAATGAAGTCCGACAATTCTTTGTACGGGTCGGCTCCATTCACGCGTCCCAAGGCATTTATTTGTTCGCACAGATTGGTAAACGCCGTCTGGGTGTTGCCACGCTCAGCTTTGGTAAGACCCACCTTGTAGTTAGCTTCCACCACGGTGCGATCGCTGTACAGGTCGTCATACTGTTTGTTGTATTCTTCCGTTTTTTCTTTCCAGGGTGTGGCGGTGGTTGTTTGCAGGTTGGCGAGGCTTTCGGGAGTGTTCAAATCCTGAAGCAACTTCTTCAGGGTTCCCGATTCTTCGCGCACCGGTAAGTCCTGTATCTTGGTTCCATGTTTTTCCATAATGAACCACAAGCTCTGCGCTGCCTGAGCCACTGCGGGCACCGGATAATTTAGTTGCGATTTCACATGCCCGTAAAGTCCCACCACCATTTCATCGCGCAATTCGTCCAACTCATGTAGCCGGGTTGTTTTACCCGTTTTTCGCGACTCTTTCAGTGCGTCGTTAAAAGCCTGTAGGCGTGTTTCGAACTCGGTAGCCTGCAATTCAATTTTCAGTGCTTTCCAATCTAATTTCTTTAAATAGTCACGGATTAAAATCATTACCTGAAAAAAATCCATCTGACGAACAAAATGCAATAAAAATACTTTAATCATACCATTAGTTTTTTTTTGGGGTTTGTAATCTGTTTATTTAAAAGCACGTCCACCTGCGTAGATGTGCTGTTTTTTCAGTTTCATTGGTTTGTCCCGTCACGGGACGATACCTCACCTTTTTCTGACTAGCTCCGTCCCGCGACGGGACGATGCATTCCCGCCTGCAAATGCTCTGTCCCGTCACGGGACGGTCCTTTTTTATCGGGAAATGGCCTGTCCCATGACGGGACGATGCATTTTTGCCCGAAAATGCTCTGTCCTGCGTCGGGACAGTGCTTTCTCGCCTCAAAATGGTCTGTCCCGTTGCGGGACGGTACTTTTTTGTGCGCGGACAGTTTGTTTTACGTGCATCACGGCATGTCCGACGCATTAAGTTGTATTTCCCGGTTCGCCGAAGACTTGTTTTTATCCTCGGGAGTACTTTCCGGTTTGTGCAAGATGTTTCGTTGCGGCGAGTGTCTACTTATTTTTTGCTTAATGAAGCCGCTTGCTTTAATAAGTCACTTATCTTTCAGTTTTTGCTTCCCAAAGTTATAAATGATTTTTCAATTTCCCAAAAAATATTTTGGACATTTTCTAAAAATACGAAGCCCTAAATTATTTATCATCAGGCAGAAATATTTTGAGCCAAAAATATTTTTGGACATGGACTTTGAACGGGTGGCAAAATAGGTGACATTTAACTTTTTCGATATGGCAAGATGTTGTTCGAATGCATAAATAGTGGGAACTTTAGTATGGAAGGTATAAAAAAACCGTCGGAAGAAAATATCTTCCGACGGTTATCCGTATAGAGTGTGTTGTTGTTTTTAGTTTCCTATTTCCGACAGGAACTTGATGCGTACCAGTCGCACTTCAGTTTCGCTGTAGTCGTCTTCGCCCAGTTCATTGAGGGCTGCATCAATTTTATCGGTCTCGGCCGAACTGAAATACTCGAATATTTCATCAATATGATCGGGATCCATAATCTCGTCGAGAAAATAGTCGATGTTGATTTTGGTACCAGAATACACAATTGCTTCTATTTCGTCAAGCAACTCGAAAATATCCAATCCTTTCGAAAGAGCTATATCGTCCAGGGCTATTTTACGGTCGATAGCCTGAATAATCGATACTTTCAGTTTCGATTTGTTAGCCACCGTGCGTACCCGTAGGTCTTCCGGACGGATAATTTCGTTTTCGCTTACATGCTCTTTGATGAGTTTCAAAAACTCTTCGCCGTAGCGTTTAGCTTTACCTGCTCCAACTCCCGGGATGTTTTGCAGCTCCTCTATGGTGATAGGGTAGCTGGTTGCCATGGCTTCGAGCGATGGATCCTGAAAAATAACGAAAGGAGGCACTTCCAGTTTTTTCGAAAGCTTTTTCCGTAAATCTTTCAGTATAGAGAACAGTACATCATCGGCAGCACAAGTTCCGCCACTGCTTTTTCCTCCCACGGTAGCTTCTTCTTCATCCTCGTCAAACTCATTGTCTTTTACAATGGGGAATGGCTGAGGTTTTTTCAGATAGCTTTTACCTGTGGCTGTTACTTTTAATAAACCGTAATTCTCAATCTCTTTCGAAATAAATCCTGCAATCATTGCCTGACGAATTACCGCCTGAAGCAATTTTTCCTCTTCATCGGAAGCAGCACCGAAATTTTCGAGTTCGTCGTGTTGATACGATTTCACATCCGAAGTCTCGTTACCTTTTAAGATGTCAACGATGTGTTCGGCTTTGAATTTTTCTTTTACAGTTAAAATCGTTTCTAATACTAGCGACAATAATTCTTGTCCTTCAATAAATTTTCGTGGTTTCATACAGTTGTCGCAGCATCCGCAGTTTTCCTCCGTGTATTCTTCTCCAAAATAATGGAGTAGCAATTTTCGTCGACAAACGGAAGATTCTGCGTAAGCTTGAGTTTCCAATAATAATTGATTGCCAATTTCCTGCTCGGCAACGGGTTTGCCTTGCATAAATTTGCGTAGTTTATCTAAATCCTTATAAGCATAAAATGCGATGCATTGACCTTCGCCACTATCACGACCACCACGCCCCGTTTCCTGGTAGTATCCTTCCAGGCTCTTTGGCATATCGTAATGCAGCACATACCGTACATCGGGTTTGTCAATGCCCATTCCGAAGGCAATTGTTGCTACAATTACCTGCACTTTTTCCATCAGAAAGCTATCCTGATTCTGACTCCTTTGAGCCGAATCCATCCCTGCATGATAAGGAAGTACGGATATTCCGTTCATGCGGAGTGTTTCTGATAATTCTTCTACTTTTTTCCGGCTCAAGCAGTAAATAATTCCTGACTTGCCTGCCTGCGACCGGATATATTTGATAATGTCTTTGTCTACATCATTCGTTTTCGGACGAACTTCGTAATATAGATTGGCACGGTTAAATGACGACTTAAAAACCGATGCGTCCAACATGCCTAAGTTTTTCTGAATGTCATGTTGCACCTTAGGCGTTGCGGTTGCCGTCAGTGCAATGAGTGGTGCAGCACCAATCTCGTTTATGATCGGACGTATCCTACGGTATTCCGGACGAAAGTCATGTCCCCATTCCGATATACAGTGCGCCTCATCCACAGCATAAAAAGAAATCTTAAGTTGTTTCAGAAACTCAATGTTTTCTTCTTTTGTGAGCGACTCGGGCGCTACATACAACAATTTTGTTTTACCGGATAAAATATCACTTTTTACCTGATCAATTGCGGGCTTCGATAAAGAAGAATTAATAAAGTGTGCAATTCCATCTTCTTCACTAAAGTTACGCATGGCATCAACCTGGTTTTTCATCAGGGCAATAAGTGGCGAAATAACAATAGCAGTTCCTTCCATCATCAACGATGGCAACTGGTAGCATAGTGATTTTCCCCCTCCCGTTGGCATCAACACAAATGTGTCTTTACCGTCAAGTACATTTTGAATGATAGCTTCCTGATTCCCTTTGAAATTATCGAAACCGAAGTTCTTTTTCAACTGCGTAGTTAATGCAGATAATTTGGCCATATCAGTATCTTGTGTAAAAAATGAATGCGAAAGTAGTATTTATTGTCGATATACAAGCATGGAATAAAATGTTTTTTTATTGTTTATTGCAAATAAACTCTAATTTATTATCACCTTTCCGTTCTTTTCTCAGGCAAAAATAGAAACAGAATTTAAATATACAACATGTTTTGAAAAAAAAATCAGGATCTTAACTAATAGAATTAGCTAACACCCTGATTTAATTTGTTCTTGATAGGAAATATAATCAGTAATAAATAGTTTGGTTATGCCGTTTTTAACCGGTTTATATTTGCTTTTTCTATCTTGCTTTGAGCGTAAGGCAACGAAATGGTTAATTGTGTTTCTGATTTCGAAGGCATTTCATACATTTCGTCCATCATGATTGTTTCCGTTATAGAGCGAAGTCCGCGGGCTCCAAGTTTAAATTCGATTGCTTTATCCACTATGTATTCCAATACATTCTCATCGAAGTTTAATTCGATGCCGTCCATGTTGAATAGTTTTGTGTACTGTTTGATAATCGAATTTTTTGGCTCGGTCAGAATCCGTCTCAACGCGCTTCTGTCCAGTGGCTCTAAATAAGTCAGAATAGGTAAACGGCCAATAATCTCGGGAATCAAACCAAACGATTTTAAATCCTGTGGAGCTATATATTGCAGCAGGTTATGTTTATCAACCTGTTCGTTTTCCTTAGCTGCATTATAACCTACAACGCGCGTATTAAGACGCGAAGCAATTTTTTTCTCAATTCCATCAAATGCTCCACCACATACAAACAAAATGTTTTGAGTGTTTACGGCAATCATTTTCTGGTCCGGGTGCTTCCGTCCACCTTGTGGCGGAACATTCACTACAGCGCCTTCGAGGAGCTTTAGTAAGCCTTGCTGAACTCCTTCGCCACTCACATCGCGGGTAATGCTCGGATTGTCACTTTTGCGCGCTATTTTATCAATTTCGTCGATAAATACAATGCCGCGTTCGGCAGCTTTCACATCGTAATCGGCCACCTGAAGCAGTCGGGTCAGTATGCTTTCAATATCTTCACCAACGTATCCGGCTTCGGTTAGTACAGTTGCATCTACAATCGTAAACGGTACGTGCAGTTTCTTTGCAATGGTTTTAGCCAAAAGTGTTTTGCCGGTACCGGTATAACCAACCATAATGATGTTTGATTTTTCAATTTCCACATCGTCACTGGTTTTTTCCTGCATCAGTCGCTTGTAATGATTATAAACGGCTACCGAGAGATATTTTTTTGCCTCTTCTTGTCCGATAACGTATTCGTCAAGGTATTCCTTGATTTCTATCGGCTTTGGAAGTTCTTCTTTTTGAAGATTTGGCAGATTTGATTTCTTGCTTGTATTTTCTTTTACAATTTCGGCCGCTTGAACGGCGCATTCGTTGCAGATATGCGCATTATCTTGTCCCATGATGAAAAAATCCACCTGCGACTCCGGCCGTCCGCAAAAGCTACAATGTTTGGTTGTTTTAGCCATAATAATCAGCCCCCTAAATCCCCCAAAGGGGACTTATTATTTGTATTTGTCATTTTGATTTATATCAACAAAGTCCCCCTTGGGGGATTTAGGGGGCTTTGTTTTATTTTTTCTTTTCGTTGAATAATACTTTGTCAATCATGCCGTAATCCAACGCTTCTTCTGAAGTCATCCAATAGTCACGATCCGAGTCTTTTTCAATCCGTTCGAATGGATTTCCAGAGTGGTCGGCGATGATAGTGTACAATTCCTTTTTGAGTTTTTGAATTTCACGGGCAGTAATTTCAATATCCGATGCTTGACCTTGTGCCCCACCCATTGGTTGGTGTATCATGATACGCGAATGTTTCAGTGCCGAACGTTTTCCTTTTGCTCCGGCTACCATTAATACCGCACCCATCGAAGCAGCCATACCAGTACATATTGTAGCTACGTCGGAACTGATAAATTGCATGGTGTCATAAATCCCCAGTCCAGCGTAAACTGATCCGCCGGGAGTGTTCAGGTAAATGGAAATATCTTTGCCCGGATCAGATGAATCCAGATAAAGAAGTTGAGCCTGAATAACATTGGCTGTATAGTCGTCTACTTGTGTCCCCAGAAAAATGATGCGATCCATCATCAAACGGGAGAAAACATCCATTTGAGTTACATTTAGTTGACGCTCTTCGAGGATAGATGGTGAAATATAATTACTGGTAATGTCGGCATATTTATCCAAAGCCAAACCATTCATGCCGAGATGTTTGGTTGCATAATTGCGAAAATCGTTGTTGTTCATAATTATATAAGTTTGAAAATTTGAAATTTAAAAGGTTTTGATGATTCCGGTTTATTGTTTATGCAGCGGCACACCATCATGTTGGTATAATAATCGAAAAAGGCTTTTAACCTTTTCAAAAAAAGAAACAAAGATATAACTATTTTGTTTGATTTTTCAGCGGTTAAAAGCCTTTTCGGCAAAATGAGTGAGAATAATTGCTTTTTTACAATTATTTTTCTTCAAACATTTTGTTGAAATCTTCGATAGAAACTTCTTTGTTGTCAAGTTTTACAGCTTCTTTGATTACGGCAAATATTTTTTGATCTGTAACTCTGTCTACGATGGTTTGCACAGTTTCTTCTTTCTTCATCATGTCTTTTGCATAATTGGCAATGATCTCATCATCCATACCAATCATTCCATATTGTGCAAACTGAGCTTTTGCCATTTTCTTGGCAAATTCTTCAACATCGTTAGATTCAATATTGATGTTGCTTGATTTGATTAGTTTGCCTTTGATTAGTTGCCATTTCAGGTCGGCAATCATTTTGGGATAATCTTCTTCGAGCATTTCTGCTGTGAATTTTTCATTTGAAGCCAATACCCAACGTTTCAAAAACGTTTCAGGAAACGTAAGATTATCGAATTTTGCAACCAGCATTTCTTGAGCGTCCAGACCAAATTTATATTCGCTGTCTGCTACCAGATTTTCCTGAATGTTTTCTTTGATTTTAGTTCTGAATTCTTCTTCACTTTTCACAACCCCTTCGCCATATACTTTGTCAAACAATTCCTGATCAACTTCAGATTCCTGATAGCGTGTGATACCTTCAATTTTTAATTGAAAATCGGCATCGATTGCTTTTGCTGCATCTTTCGAAATTTTCAGCAATGAGCTGATTTCAACTTCGCTTTCAAATGCCTTTGCAGGGTTGAATGTGATTACATCACCTTTTTTTGCTCCTACAAAAAGTGCTTTTTGAGCATCGTCTTTCATGTAAGCTGCGGTGATAGTTGCATCCTGAACTTTAATTCCCGATTCGTTTACTTTGCCATTTGCCATTTCAAGCAATTCGCCTTTCAACATATCTTTTTCTTCTACGACTTCTTCCTGAATGTATTTCCCATAACGTCCGGTGTACGATTTTACTTGATTTTCAATCATCTCATCGCTTACGGTAATGGCGTAGAACTTTACTTTATCTTTTTTTGTCAATTCCACTTCAAATTCCGGTGCAATACCTAAATCGAAAACAAATTCGAAATCTTCTTGCGTGTCGAAGTCGATTGGTTTTTGCTCGGTTTCGTTCGGAAGTGGTTCGCCAAGATTATTCACATTGTTCTCGCGAATATATTTGTATAGGTTGTCAGAAACCAATTTATTGATTTCTTCAGCCAACACGGCTTTTCCGTACATTTTTTTTACTAAACCCACCGGCACCATGCCTGGGCGAAAGCCGGGAATATTTGCTTTTTTACGATAATCGCGTAAAGTTTTGTCCACTTTCTCGGCATAATCCACTTTTTCAATGCTTAACGTAATGGTAGCATTGTTTTGATCGAGGTCTTTTCTGACAATATTCATAAATATAATAATATAGTAATTTTCTGATATTTATCTCTTTGTAATGGGGTGCAAAGGTACAAAAAAAAGAGATATGTCACTCTTTTTATTCAAAAAAAAACAAGAACAGCTTAAATTTTGAATTTCAATTAGTTGAATTGTTATTTCAAACATCGTTTGTAAAAAGTAAAAAATGGAAAAATAAAACCGCATGTGGCTTACTTCTCCATTTTTTATATGTGCTGTATCGTTATTTTCTGGTCATGCGCTTACGTTCGTTTTCATCAAGATATATCTTGCGTAAACGGATGCTTTGCGGTGTAATTTCTACATATTCATCTTCCTTAATGTATTCCAAAGCTTCTTCCAGGCTGAAAACAACCGGTGGAATTAGTTTTGCTTTATCATCGGCGCCAGATGACCGCATGTTGGTTAGTTTTTTCGGTTTTGTTACATTCACAACAATATCACCTTCTTTGGCGCTTTCACCAACTACTTGACCACAGTAAATTTCGTCTTGTGGAAATATGAAGAATCTTCCGCGATCCTGTAATTTATCCAGCGAGTAAGCAAAAGCATTACCACCTTCCATGGCAATGATAGATCCGTTGGTACGTTTTTCTATATGCCCTTTGTAAGGTTGGTATTCTAAAAAGCGGTGTGACATAATAGCTTCACCAGCTGATGCTGTCAATACATTGTTGCGCAAACCGATAATTCCGCGTGATGGAATCAAAAACTCCAGTTGGATCCGATCGTTCATCACTTCCATACTAAGCATTTCACCTTTACGCATGGCTACCATTTCGATAATTTTCCCAGAACACTCTTCTGGTAGATTGATAGATAATTGCTCGATAGGTTCACAACGTTTTCCGTCAATTTCTTTGAAAATTACTTGCGGTTGCCCAACTTGTAATTCGTAACCTTCACGACGCATAGTTTCAATTAAAACAGATAAGTGAAGTACTCCACGTCCGTATACATGCCAAACATCAGAATCAGGATTTTTCTCTACGCGCAATGCAAGATTTTTATCCAATTCTTTTGTAAGCCTGTCTTGAATGTGGCGGGATGTGACGAATTTACCTTCTTTTCCGAAAAATGGTGATGTGTTGATGGTGAATACCATACTCATAGTTGGCTCGTCAATTGCAACAGGAACCAGTGGCTCCGGATTTTGTAGATCGCAAACAGAGTCGCCAATCTCAAAACCTTCGATACCAACTAACGCACATATATCACCCGATTTTACTTCGGTGGCACGTGTACGACCTAATCCGGTAAATGTGTGTAATTCTTTAATTCTGCATTTGATAGCTTTTCCATCGCGCTTTACTAAATTTACATCCATACCCTCGCGTAGTGTTCCGCGGTGAACGCGCCCTACGGCAATACGTCCTACATATGATGAATAGTCAAGTGAAGTGATAAGCATTTGTGGGGTTCCTTCCAGATACTGAGGTTCCGGAATGTATTTGATGATGGCGTCGAGTAACGGTATAATGCTATCAGTCTCATTTTTCCAGTCTTCCGACATCCAGTTGTTTTTGGCTGAACCATAGATAGTCTGGAAATCCAGTTGATCTTCAGTAGCGTCGAGGTTATACATCAGGTCGAAAACCATTTCGTGAACTTCGTCGGGACGACAGTTCGGCTTGTCTACTTTGTTTATAACCACAATGGGCTTTAAACCCATTTGTAGTGCTTTTTGCAACACAAAACGGGTTTGTGGCATTGGTCCTTCGAAGGCATCAACCAACAAAAGTACGCCATCGGCCATGTTTAATACGCGTTCTACTTCACCTCCAAAGTCGGAGTGACCCGGAGTGTCAATGATGTTAATCTTGTAGCCAAGATAATCAATAGATACGTTTTTGGCCAATATAGTAATACCCCTTTCACGTTCAAGGTCATTATTATCCATGATTAACTCTCCCGTGGTTTCGTTGTCACGGAACAAGTGTCCGGCTAATAACATCTTGTCAACCAGAGTTGTTTTTCCGTGGTCGACATGGGCAATAATAGCAATGTTTCTAATTTTTTGCATGTAAGACAATCTTTTTTTTGAGGCTGCAAAGTTAGCGAAAATAATTCAATATATGTTTCGTTTTGTGATCCATCTGAATAAGAGCTTATAAACTTACGTTATTTAAGGTTTCTGATGCCTGTTTTGGCTTAGATGTGTAAAAAAGAAGGCTAAACTTTTGTGCTAATGAAAAAAAGCTGTACTTTTGCAGTCCAAATTTTAGCGTAATCTCTGACAGAATAAGTGAGGTCTGTGAATATTGCGCATATTATTAATTAAAAAAAACAATAATGGACTTAATTAAAGTTGCCGAACAAGCATTTCTTGTTGACAAAACGCATCCTGAATTTAAAGCCGGAGATACTGTTACAGTAGCGTATCGTATTATCGAAGGTACTAAAGAACGTATTCAGGAATTTCGTGGAGATGTAATCAAGATTGTTGGACACGAAAGCAAAAAACGTTTTACTGTTCGCAAAATTTCAAGCAATATTGGAGTTGAACGCATTTTCCCATTAGATTCTCCATTTATCGAAAGTATTGTCGTGAACAAACGAGGTAAAGTGCGTCGTGCTAAATTGTACTATTTACGTGCGCTTACAGGTAAAAAAGCCAGAATCAAAGAAAGACGTGTATAAGTACCGTATCTTGAGAAAAAATAAAAAGGGAAATTCGTTTTGCGAATTTCCCTTTTTATTTACAACTAATCGAAAGAGTCTTGTTTTATTGTTATTCAAAAAAAGAGTATATTTGCACGCTAGTTGAAAATAAGATAGTTTGAAATAATTCGCTTATTTGTTACTAGTTACTAAAAAATTGTTATTTTATTATGGGCTTAATAAGTGATACTGGTAGGTATATATTGTTGATGAAGCGGGTTTTTCAGATACCTGACCGTGGGAGAATGTTTTTTCGGCAATTTCCTAAAGAATTGGATAAATTGGGCTTACAGTCATTACCCATTGTTATCATTATTTCGGTGTTTATTGGAGCCATTATGACTATTCAAACGAAGTTGAACTCGTCAAATCCATTGCTTCCGACTTATACTACTGGCTTGGTGACTCGTGACACCTTATTGCTCGAATTTTCATCTACTATTATGTGCTTGATTTTGGCAGGAAAAGTAGGTTCAAATATTGCATCGGAAATTGGTACTATGCGTATTACAGAGCAAATTGATGCTCTCGAAATTATGGGTGTAAATTCCGCTAATTATTTGATTTTGCCTAAAATAATAGCGTTTGTGGTGATGATGCCTTTTTTGGTTATATTTAGTATGAGTCTGGGTTTGGTTGGTGGATATCTTGTCGGGATTTTCACGAATATAATTACAACAGCAGATTATCTGACTGGAATCCAATACGCTTTTGTTCCGTATTATGTATTTTATTCTATTGTAAAATCTTTGGTATTTGCATTTCTGATTTCGTCGGTAGCTGCATTCTATGGGTATTATTCCTATGGGGGTGCATTGGATGTGGGTAAGTCGAGCACAAATGCTGTTGTGAACGGAAGTATTCTTATTCTGTTTTTTAATTTATTGATCACTAAACTAATGTTGAACTAATACATCGAAGGAGAAAATGATAGAAGTAAAAAATGTAGATAAATCCTTCGATGGGAATCATGTGTTGAAAAATGTTTCAGCTGTATTTGAAACCGGAAAAACAAATATGATTATCGGTCAGAGCGGTTCTGGAAAAACTGTTTTGATGAAAAGTATTATTGGTTTACATCGTATTGACAGGGGTCGAATTGAATATGATGGTCGAAATTTACCGGATATGCGCATGAGTGATATTCGCTTGCTGAGGCGAGAAGTTGGAATGTTATTTCAGGGTTCTGCTCTTTTTGATTCGTTGAGTGTGTTGGAGAATGTAATGTATCCTCTTGAAATGTTTTCGCCTACATCTAAAGATGAAATGGTTGATCGTGCTTACTTTTGTTTGAAACATGTAAGCCTCGAAGAAAAATCATTTGGATTAGCTCCATCGGAAATAAGTGGTGGTATGCAAAAGCGTGTTGCTATTGCTCGCGCCATTGCTTTGCAACCAAAATATTTGTTTTGTGATGAACCAAACTCAGGCCTTGATCCTAAAACATCGTTGATCATTGATAAGCTGATTCACGAGATTACTCATGAGTTTGGAATTACTACGATTATTAACTCTCATGATATGAATTCGGTAATGGAAATTGGTGAAAATATTATTTTTATAGAAAAAGGAGAAAAAGCATGGCAAGGGAACAAAGATGATATTTTTCACGTTGATAATGATGAGCTCAATAATTTCGTTTTTGCGTCTGAATTATTCAAAAAAGTAAAGAGAACAAATCAATGAAGATAATTTCTTACAATGTAAATGGCATTCGTGCGGCTTTAAGCAAGAACTTTACCGAATGGCTCCAAACGGAAAATCCCGATGTGCTCTGTCTGCAAGAAACCAAAGCGCAGCCCGATCAGGTGGACACTATGATTTTTGCTCAATTAGGTTATACATCGTATTTACATTCGGCTCAGAAAAAAGGGTATAGTGGTGTGGCTATTCTGACTAAAAAAGCACCGGATAACGTTGTGATAGGAATGAATGATCCGCGTTATGATGCTGAGGGTCGAGTAATTCGTGCTGATTTTGGAGATTTATCGGTGGTTAGTGTGTACATTCCAAGCGGGTCGTCGGGCGACGAGCGTCAGGCTTTTAAAATGGATTTCCTTGAGGCCTTCGGACCATTCGTGGTCGAGTTGAGAAAAACAAGACCTAATCTGGTTATTTGTGGTGACTATAATATTTGTCATAAGCCGATTGATATAAATCATCCGGAACGTCAAAAAGGGGTTTCCGGTTTTTTGCCGGAAGAACGTGAATGGCTGGATCGTTTTGAAGCTACCGGAATGGTCGATTCGTTCAGGGTTTTTGATGACCGTGCCGAGCAATATAGCTGGTGGAGTTATCGTGGCGGAGCACGTTTCAGAAATGCAGGATGGCGTATTGATTATCATTGGGTGACCGAAACATTACGCAATAAATTGAAATCGGCAGCCATCTTATCTGATGCCGTTCATTCGGATCATTGTCCGGTGATGGTTGAACTAAGCTAGATTTTATGTGAAGTTTAACCTCAATTTGTCTTCGGTCTCTAAATAACTTGTTTTTAATGATAAAAAATAATAAATCTTTACCGGAGCGGTTTAGATGACCTAAAATATTTTTAACTTTGCCTCACAATAAATACGTGCCAATATGAAATTTACTTTTTTCCGGTTTATTCTCCTTTTTGCTATAATCGCTTTTTTTAGTTCTTGTCTGAATTCCTCGGATTCAACAACCGTTTCTACGAAGGCTTATTTTTCTTCGCTGACTTTTGCCACAAATGACTCAATACCGTATTTGAGTTCAGCTAAATTCACGTTAGAATTTGATGCTAAATTAGCTGATTCGATTATTGTAAATGTTGACTCGCTACCTTACAAGACTCGTATTGACAGTGTTTATCCGACTTTTAGCTTTAAGAGTTCAGCTGGAGCTAAGCTCTACTTTTTACCCGGTTATAAGTACAATAAAGACTCTGCCTGGATAACAGGAACAGATACCATCGACTTTAGAAAAGATATTAAAGTTAAAAACTATGCAACTGATGGAAAAACTACCAGAACCTATGTTGTAAGAACTAATGTTCATAAAGTTGATCCCGAAGTGTATGTATGGGCTAAAGCCGGAGAAAATATGAGCTCAGTAGATGCAAAATATCAGAAAGCTATTACAATTGGTGATAAGTTGTTTTATTATCAGAATGATGGTTCCAATAGTTATCTCTATACATCTACCGATGGTTTTAGCTGGGGGGCGGCGACTGTTACTGGTTTGCCTGTAAATACTCCGTTAGATGATATGATTGAGTTTAATGGACAAATCTTCCTTAGTCGGGATGGATTTAATCTGTATTCTTCTAGTGATGGTGCCAACTGGTCTAAAAATGCACTAACTGCTTTTTCTTTTAAATCGCTGCTTTTTGTTTTAAATAGCCAACTGTGGGCTGTAGTCCAATCGGCAAGAGATGCTACTTACCATTTTGCCAACTCGACAGATGGAGTAAACTGGACAATGATAGGTGCAATTCCCGATAATTTCCCGGTAACTGATTTTGCTTCCACGTCATTCACACAGCCAACAGGAAAATCCAAAGCAATTGTATTAAGTGGCCTTTCGCCAAATGGTACGTTGTTGAATAATCGCTGGAGTACTGAAGACGGAGCTTACTGGGTTGATTTTAGTATCGAAAATCATACATTAGATACTCTTGCACTTGGTGTTTCGGTAATTTCGTATGATAGAAAATTGCTTGCCTTTGGGAAGAGAACTGATAATAACAAGGTCTACTATAAAATATCGAAAGATGATGGGTTAAGTTGGGCAAATCCAGATACTGTTCGTAATGTTTTACCAGAAGCTCTGAAGGCGACACCTCGAAGTTATTCGTCAATGGTGGTTTTCAAACCAAAGGCGTATAGCACATCGGAAAGTAAAAGTGACATTCAAGGATCTAACCGGATTTTTATTATTTGTGGAAAGTCAGGTTCGACGGTTTATTCAGATGTTTGGACCGGAAAAGTGAACCGAAAAAACTTCTTGCTACAATCTACTAGTCAATATTATTATTAAACAGTGTGCTTCCGGATTTCGGAAGCACATTTTTTTAGGTACGAGGTTCTGTCCTGATATTTTTTCGTACTTTTGCACCCGCTAGTATCAATAAAAACGTATGAAGTCAAATAAACTATTTACCGCAAAGTCTGCTCGGTTCCGTCGTTGGAGTAGGGGAGGGTATGCTATTTTTAGTAGTTTGGCTTGCTGTGTGACCATTGGTAGTCTGGCCGTTTCGATTTCCGATAAGTCGCTGCAAAAAGCTACGGGTGTAGCACCTGCTTCTCTGTGTGTGTCTGGTTTAGATGCCGAATCTTCGGAGCAGTGTAGGGAGTTAGCCGATTTGGGAACTGCTTTGCTCGAAGCGCAGGAATTATCATTAACTCAAATTACATTTGATAGAGCCGCTGCTGCGCGTGCTCATCAAATTATTATATCGTATTTTTAATCAAAACGGTTGAAAGGAGTCTGACTCTTTTCAACCGTTTTTTATTTTATTCAAAAAATGAGAAAAACTATTATCTTTTGTGTGTTGTGTTTATTAATCGGGTTGCAGGGTGCGACGGCACAGCAAAGAGCCGATTCGACTACGATCAACCTGTCGGATGTGGAAGTGAATGCCAACCGGAACAAGCTTTATTCCGAGATGGGGCGTGTGCTTACCGTTATTGACAAAGCCGAAATAAGTCGCTCGGCAGTGCAGAGTATTGATCAATTGCTGGATTATGTGGCCGGTGTGGATGTTCGTCAGCGGGGAACGAATAGTACGCAGGCCGATATTTCGGTACGTGGCGGGTCGTTCGATCAGGTTCTGGTATTGTTGAACGGTGTAAATATTACCGATCCGCAAACAGGACATTTCAACCTGGACATTCCGCTTAATTTATCGGACGTGAGCCGGGTGGAAATTCTGCAAGGTTCTTCGGCCCGCGTGTTAGGTCCTAATGCGTTTAGCGGGGCAATAAATATCGTTACCGGGGGACAGGATAAGCAGGCATTGAATGCCGAACTGACCGGCGGAAGCTTTAATACCTTTGGCGAATCGGTTTCGGGAAGTTTTGGCAATAAAAAACTCAGTACATTTGCTTCGCTGTCGCACAAAAGCAGCACCGGATATATGGCGAATACCGATTTTGATTTCACGAATGCTTTTGTTCAGTCGGGTTTAAAAACAAAGAATGCCGGCAAATTTGATTTGCAGCTGGCTGCGCAACTAAAAGATTTCGGAGCCAATAGCTTTTATTCGCTGGCTTATCCTAATCAGTTTGAAAGTTCCAAAACCTTTATGGCGGCTTTAAACTGGAACCTGAGTAAAGGGCGTTGGACGTATAATGCGCAGGCTTATTGGCGACGCCATCACGATCGGTTTGAATTGATTCGCGATTTTGTGGGAGCTCCATCGTGGTACACAACGCACAATTATCATATGACCGATGTGACAGGCGGAAAGGCGTCGGCTTCATATCTGTCGAAGTTGGGCAAAACAACCTTGGGAGTGGAACTGCGAAACGAGCATATTTTCAGTAATGTGTTGGGAACTCCTATGGACTCAATGCGTGCTCCGTTGGAAACAAACGGTTTTTTTACAAAGAAAGATAATCGCTTGCTCGAAACAGCCTTTGTGGACCATGCTTTGAATATTAATCACTGGTATTTCTCTGCCGGAGCTGCCGTTACACATAGTGAAGCATTTGGGTACAATACGTATGGAGGTATTGATGTGGCTTATGCGCTGAATGATAATTTTCGGATATTTGCCGATGCCAATTCGGCGGTGCGGTTGCCTACATTTACCGATTTATATTATAAGAGTGCTACGCAGTCGGCCAATCCGAATCTGCAACCCGAAAAATCACAAACGATCGAAGTGGGAACTAAACTTACTCAGCAAAACTGGAAACTGGATGCTACGGTGTATTACCGGATGGGACAAAATGTGATTGACTGGGTGAAATTACCTTCCGAAACCGTGTGGCAGAGCAAAAACATGACCCATGTGAATGCGCTTGGTGGTGATCTTACGTTGGCCTATTATTTCCATAACTGTTTTGTGAAG
>Ga0302161_10000093_pt1 | contig 19742 bp, 23 predicted proteins | sample I_Fen_E2_1_FD_193498 | JGI IMG/M metagenome (GOLD analysis project Ga0302161, IMG submission 193498) | Peat permafrost microbial communities from Stordalen Mire near Abisko, Sweden - I_Fen_E2_1 | ecosystem: Environmental > Terrestrial > Soil > Wetlands > Permafrost | place: Sweden: Abisko...
TCATGATCTAAATAGAAGAACTTATCCGAAAAGTGCGCCGAGACCGGCAGCTGCTTCTTCTTCTTTTTCTTCTTCGTCCTCTTCCTCTTCTTCCTCTTCTTCAGCTGCTGCGGGTGCCGCTGCCGCTGCTGCCGCTGCGGGTGCTGCTACTGCTGCAGTTTTTGCCATAGCTTCTTCAATATCAACGTCTTCTAGAGCTGCGATTAATGCTTTAACTCTTGCTTCGTCAACTTCTGCGCCTGCTGCTTCTAAGACTTTCTTCACGTTTTTTTCGTTAATTTCCTGACCGGTTGTGTGCAATAACATTGCTGCGTATACGTACTCCATTATAATCACCTCAAAGTTTAAATTTTACTCAATTTCTTTAAATTAAATATTCTAAATCAGCCGAATAGAGCGCCGAGTCCTGCTGCCGCATCTCCTTCCTCTTCTTCGTCTTCTTCCTCTTCTTCTGGTTCTTCGTTATCTTTCTTGGTTTCAACCTTAACGGCTTTTGAACTCAATTTTTCTCGAAGTTCATCATCAACTGCATTTTCATCCTTGGCTTCTACTTCCGATGCAACTGAGAGCATCTGTGCGTATGCCTTTGCAATGAGTAAATCCGTTGTTTTTGACGTTAATATTTCTGCATTTAAGGCAAGGCTCAATGATTGGGCAGCCGCTTTTTGGATTAACATCGGTGTAGATTCTTTGTTGAATATTACCGCGTTAACTGAAAGGTTCAACGCCTGAGTAAATGCCTGTTGAATATCTGCTAAGGTTTGTTCCTCATCGATTGTTAATAGATCAGATGTATAAACAGTTTGATCTTCATAAGCAGCTCGAAGGTCAATTCCAACTTCTAATGGGAAGATATCAAGCCTTGTAAGTATGCTTGCAACATCCTTTGGAATGGTTTCTCCGGCAGCTACTATTTTTTTGTCACTGGTTATAACTATTTTGCCCTTTTCTATCTTTGCAGCGATACCAATTTTCTGAAGTTCACCTAGAATTGGGCCTGGTTTAAAGGAGGTATCACCCTTTGGAACAACAATATCCTCTGGTGCTATGCTGCCCGCCTTTGCAGGTGCTGCTGTTTTACTGCCTTCAAGAATCTTGTAAAGTTTAAATGGATTCATATTAGTAAATATCAAGGCAGGTTGTCCATCCATGTGCTCTTCAAGCGTTGCGATGTTCTCTTTATCACAGCTGTTCAATGCAAGGCTCATAAGAGTTTTCCTTGACATTTTAAGTGTTGCACTGTCTTTGAGTGTTCTACGCATTTTTTGTAGTTGAGGGGCTGGTATATCTGAAAGGTTAGCCATACCAACTACTTCATGGCTTTCTATTAATTTTTTAAGGCTTGCTACTTCATCCTTCTTCCATTCAGCAACATGAGGCATTAGATCACCCTCGCTACTGGACCCATGGTTGTTTTAACATACATGGATTTTATTTGTTTTCTGCCTTTCTCAAGTTTCCTGTCCAATATATCAAGCACTGCTTCAATATTATCTGCAATAAGTTCATCATCCATATCTTGAGTGCCGACGATGGCCTGGATAACTGGTTGGTCTTTAATTCTAACTTTTGCTGTGTTTTTAAGTCTCTCAATCAAAGGCTCCGGTTTGGCTGAGGCTGGAACTGGCTTTGGCATCTTTTTCCTTGGCCCTAAAACGGGTCCTAGGAATCTACCCACAAAGGGCATGAGATCTGCCTGTGCAACGAAAAAGTCGTGTCGGTTTGCAACTTTTTTAGCTGCTTTTCTATCTTTTCCAAAGGCTTCTAAATCTTCCTTTGTGATAACAAGATCTGCACCGGCATTTTTCGCTTGAAGTGCCAGTTCTCCTTCTGCTATAAAGACGATTGAAACATCTTTACCGCGACCATTTGGGAGAAACACTTCTTCTTCTATACGGTTTTCAGGCTTTTTCACGTCTAAATCCTTGATGGTTATAACAACATCAACGGACTGTGTGAAGTTCCGCGGCTTTGATTCCTCTTTAGCCTTCTTCACCGCTTCCAATATCTCTTGTTTCATCTAATTCCTCCATGAACTTTTTACTTAAAAGTTCACACGAATTATTCTTTTAGTACTGTTGTTTTCAATGATATGAATTTAGCCATATCTATGAATTTGAATTTGTGAAATGCTTAATTTGATCAGTAATTATGATCATTGAATTATTATCACATAAAAGCATGATCATTTTGATTCAAAAAAACTTATAAAAAAAATGAAATAATTCAGGCATTCTGAACGAGTGTTTCGTCGTAAATTCCCTGGTCTATCTCTTTCTGCACATCTCTGGGATCTTTTCCTTCAACAGTTATTCCCATGCTCACGCATGTACCGATAACTTCCTTTGCAGCATTTTTATAGTCATTTGATAGGAGTGCATCGAACTTCATTCGCGCGATTTTCAATGCTTGATCAACTTTGAGATCAGCAACCTTGTCAAGTCCAGGATCTTGGGATCCCTTGTCTAGGTTGAGTTCATCAATGATCAGTGCAGTAGTCGGTGGTGTACCCACAGTTACTTCGAATACTTTGGTTCCGATGTCAACTATTATTTTTACTGGTACTTTCATGCCTTCGAAATCAGCTGTTTTTTTGTTGATCTCCTCTACAACCTGCATCATGTTAATGCCCAGCGGACCTATTGCAGGACCTAATGGTGGGCCCGGCGTTGCTTTTCCGCCGTCTATAAGAATTTCTACGGTTTCTTTTGCCATTAATCTGCCTCCTTCTGTATTAATCTAATTTGGTCACCTTTAACTGTAACTGGAATTGGAACTGCAGCCTCAATAAGTTCTAAGACTACATCCTCTTTAGATTCATCTATCCTGACCACTTTAGCTTTTTCTCCCTTAAATGGGCCGGATATAAGTTCCACAATACTTCCCTTTTGTACTGAAGCCAGTATTGGTTCTGGATTTAAAAAGCTCTTTACCTCATCGTAGGGTATTTCCCCTTCGATGGCACCCTTCATATGGGGTACTTTAAAAGCGGGATTTTGCATGTCGATTTTGGTTGAAGATTCAACTAAAATATATCCCCTGAGGCTCTCGGGAACAAGGATGGAATTCACTTCAATTCCACTATTTTTAACATTTCTGCCTATTATCCTCGCAACGTTTTTTTCCTGACCTACAAGGGTCCTAATTGCATAAATCAAATTATCACTAACCTTTAATAAACTTTTATCTACTTAAATAGTGTTAACAATGTTTTTATTATTATGATCTGAGTATTTCTATCTAAATTTTACCTAAAAGCTGGGCTCCAATACTTATTACAAAGCCTATGGCACCTATTATAAGGACACCTATTCCAGTTATCTTTGCAACATTTAGAAATTCATCTCTACCCGGTTTTTTAGACACGTGCAGTACTCTTTGACAGAGTTTTATAAAATCGATAATAGATTTTTTATTCAAGTTCATAGAATTACCCACTTCGGTTATAATTATAAAGAATGAGAATTTTTAAAAAATTTAGATAGATCACATTAGGAGGGTATAGGTTTAAGGATTTATAAACCTTTCCATTTATTGAAGATGGTAATCACTAAACTTAGGGAAAAATGGGAGTAGATATTTAAAGAAGTGGATTTTAATCTTTAAAATTAAATGAAGGTTTGATTAAAAAACACCATCTATAAATTCTTCTAATGAAGATTCAGGAACACTTTCTCTTGTTTTTTCTTCAACAAATTCCTTTTCACCAGGCATTCCAAATATGTGTGGAGATTTCACTCCAGCAACAACAATTGTTGTCCTGATAACATTTTCAAGGTCTTCCTGTATCTGAGTACCCCATATTATGTTAGCATCTGGATCTAATTCATCGGCAACTATTTGAACGACTTTTTCAGCTTCGTGCAGTGTAAGATCTGAACTTCCAGATATGTTAATCAATGCACCTTTAGCATTGGATATATCTAGGTCCAATAATGGACTGTTAAGTGCTTCATGTACAGATTCTATTGCCCGGTCGCCCGAGTCTGATTCTCCCATTCCAATCATGGCCATGCCTGATCCCATCATTATGCTTCTTATATCTGCAAAATCGAGACTCACAAGGCCGGGTTTTGTTATGAGTTCTGTAATTCCTTTGACAGCTCTTCCAAGTAGTTCATCTGCAACCATAAATGCCTTATTAATAGGCAGGTTTGGTGCAACTTCAAGGAGTTTGTCGTTTGGGATCACTATTACGGTATCTGCAGCGCTCTGGAGTTTTTCAAGTCCTTTCTCTGCATTTTCCCTTCTTCTAAGTCCTTCAGCACTGAAAGGCATTGTAGCAACTGCAATTGTTAAAGCACCGATCTTCTTAGCTAACTTGGATATCACAGGTGCAGAACCAGTTCCAGTTCCTCCACCTAAACCACATGTTACAAAGACCATATCGGCCCCTTCAAGTTTTTCTTTGAGTTGTTCCTCACTTTCTTCTGCACTTTCTTCACCGATATCAGGCATACCGCCTGCACCGAGCCCTCCACATGTTGATCTACCAATCAGCAGCTTGTGATCTGATTTTGAATAAAAGAGATCTTGTGCATCCGTGTTAACGGAAAGTGTGCCTGCACCTTGGACTCCTATCTCCGCAAGTCTTGAAACTGTATTATTTCCTGCCCCTCCAGTTCCAATAACGAAAATTTTAGCCCGGCTTCGTTGGATAATCTCTTTTAGATCGCTGTCAATGTTGTCGTCATATGAATTGCGCTCTTCTATGGTTGATCTTTCCTTTCTTTTTTCAGATTCCTTTATGGTATTGTTTATAAGAGATTTCAATTCCTACCCCCACAGCTAATGTTTTATTATGTTAATTGTGTTATTGTACTAACTTATATTTAAAAGCAACGGTATTTTTAGTGATAATTTACCACTGAACAATGATTTTTAACCTATATCATTAAATTCTCATAGATTGTTATGCATGAAGCTAATGTGAACTTACTTGTTTCACATGTTTGTCATTTGAACAATTTGAGGTAAAGTTGGGTATTTGCTACCTCTCAAGACTAAGGTCTTGGCATTGCAATGATCTCATTTATTTTGAGGTCAAAGAAGTTTCCCATGTGAACTGGTTTTAAAACAATTGCAGAATCAAGACCTTTTCCAGTCCCGCCAACTGCAATAACCTCTAAATCTGTGGGTATCAATCCGGCATCTGCCGCCATTATACTTATTTCTACACCCACCTTAACACCTTGAGAGAAAAGGCGTAATGTGGCTGCAATAATTTCTACAGGGGTTATGCCTCCAAATTTATTAGATATACCTCTTCCAACTCCGCTTAAGGAATGTGATCCTACATATATTTGTACACCCATTTCTTCCAATTCAGTTTTATATTGGGATTCAACTTCTATTAAATCACCGCCCTTGAAACCAGCATGGTGTGTGACGTTGATTATTTTAACTTCAGGATTTCCAATACTTTTGGTAAGTTTGACACCGGAACTTCCTGATGCAGATGCAACAACAATATGATCTATTCCCAATTCTTCCCTTCTTATCTTCACAAGTTCAATTAGTTTATTAGTATTCTCCTCTCCAGAATTTTCAAAGTAATAGATAGTTTTTTCCATGTATATCACTTCCTATACTATTTTATTTGATATCTGATTTAGTTACATGATTTTTTTTATTTGATTTTCTAATTTGATTGTGTAGTTAACCCTTAAAATTATTATTTATATTACTTCAATATTTTTTTATATTACTTGAACTAATTTATAAACTAGTACTCTAAAAACTAATTTCTAATAATATTTAAAAAAATCTAACATATGATAAATGCACATAACAAAGTAAGGTGATGCAATGAATGCATTTGATTTTCTTACAAAAGATCGTAAAAGAGGCCCTGAAGATGGTATTACAATGATGTTGGACAAAGGAATGGGTCCTAACATGGTTGAAGATTTTCTCGAGATTTCGGGACTATACGTAGATCTTGCAAAACTTGGATGGGGAACTTCCGCCATTCATGAAAGAGAACTAATTAAATATAAGGTTGATACGTATTTATCCAATGATATTATACCCTATCCTGGTGGAACATTATTTGAACTCGCTTATATCAAGGGTAAATTTGATGAATTTTTAACAGAAGCCGATGAACTTGGATTTAAAGCCATTGAAATCTCAGACGGCACAATTGACATTACGCCAGTAGAAAGGGAGAGAATAATTGGAGAAGTAAAGGAAGCAGGTTTTATGGCTTTAACAGAGGTGGGTAAAAAGGATCCAAAAAAGGATCATTATTTTACAGCCTTTGACAGGGTTAACCTCGTGAAATTTGACCTAGATGCTGGTGCGGATAAGGTTATTATAGAAGGAAGGGAAGGCGGAAAAGATTTGGGGATTTATAATGGTAATGGTAATGTTAAGGAAGAAGATGTTCAGGTTTTAGAGGACAATCTTGATGTAGCGAAGTTGATCTGGGAGGCTCCTCAAAAAAACCAACAAGCATACCTAATACTTAAATTTGGATCCAATGTGAATTTGGGTAACATATCTCCAGATGAGATTACTGCACTTGAAACCATGAGAAGGGGTTTGAGGGGAGATACATTGGGTAAGGTGAATCTGTAATGATTGATAAAATAACAATTATCGGCGGCTACAATAAGCAGGGTGAAAAGGAACCTGTAGAAAAAGTTTTTATAAATAGGGGAGAAATATTTGGAGTTGTGGGTCCCACTGGAAGCGGTAAAAGTTCTTTAATAGGGGATATAGAACAACTAGCACAGGAAGACACATTCTCAAAGAGAAAGATCCTGGTCAATGATGAAGAACCAAGTTATGAAGATAGAACCAACCCTAGAAAGAAGATGGTTGCTCAATTATCCCAGAATATGAACTTTCTTGCAGACATGAGTGTAGGGGATTTTTTAAGTCTGCATGCTAAATGTCGGGGTGCCAGTAGCAAATGTGTTAATGCTGTTGTCAACCTTGCAAACACACTAACAGGTGAACCTATAAAAAATGACCATGAACTCACCATATTAAGTGGTGGTCAATCAAGAGCATTGATGGTAGCGGATGTAGCTATTATCAGTGATTCTCCGATTGTACTCATTGATGAGATAGAAAATGCAGGGATAAGAAAACATGACGCACTCAAAGTTCTTTCAGGTCATGGAAAGATAGTTATGGTTGTAACCCATGATCCTGTGCTTGCTCTCATGACAGATAGAAGAATAGTCATGAAGTCTGGTGGTATGGATAAGGTAGTAGGAACCAGCGAAGCAGAAAAATCTCTTTCTAAAAAATTAAACAAGATCGATGAATTTATGTTGAGTTTAAGAGATAAGGTAAGAAATGGTGATGTTATTGAAGACATTGAATTGGGGGATGTGGGAATATGAAAATGATAATTGTTGCAGGAACACCCGGTTCTGGAAAGACAGCAGTACTCATTCATGCACTCCGAAGCCTTAAAGAGAGGGGTTTAAATTCATCGGTAATTAAAATTGACTGTCTTTACACTGACGACGGTAAAAAATTCGAAAAGATAGGTATACCCACCAAGGTAGGTCTTTCAATGGATATGTGTCCCGACCATTATGCTATATACAATATAGAAGATATGATAGATTGGGCAGATGAAAACGATTCAGAATATCTTATAGTAGAAACTGCTGGTTTATGTCACCGTTGTGCCCCATACACCGTAAACAGCCTCGGTGTTTGTGTCATAGATGCTACAAGCGGACCTAATACGCCTCTTAAGGTGGGTCCATTCTTGAGTACAGCAGATATTGCGGTAATAACCAAGGGAGACATGATATCGCAGGCAGAGAGGGAAATATTTAGAGAGAGGATCCTGGAAGTTAACCCCAACTGCAAGGTAATAGAGGCTAATGGGCTTTCTGGGCAGGGATGTATTGAACTAGCAGAAGAGATTGTTAAATCCCCTGAAGTATCCCTTGATGAGGAAAAATTAAGACATTCAGCACCCCTTGCAGTTTGTACTCTCTGTGTTGGCGAGACCAAAGTAAATAAAAAACACCATAGGGGAATACTCCGAAGAATAGACGGATTTCAGACCTATGAAGGGGAATAAAGATCATTAAATACATGGGATATTATGACGAACAGTTCAATTAATTCAGATCATAGATCAAGGGTTTTAAAATTATTGCCTGGTTTTAACTGCGGTATATGTGGATACGCACGCTGTGATGAGTTTGGACACTCACTCCTGAAAAAAGGAACCGAACTTGAGAAATGCAGATTTTTATACCAGGAAATATTTAATGAAAACAGAGATGAACTCGAGGACATACTAAGAGAAGAAAATATAATTCCTGTGGAAAAAAAGCCAATAGGGCTTTTAGATGGATACGAGGCAGATTTTGTTTTAAACCCCTTACCTGGAGAAAGCTCCTGCAGGGAGGTTCTTTACCCTTTTACAAAAAAAGAACTCAAGAAAGGGGATATAATAAAATACAGACCCCTTGGATGTCCTATTATACACTTTGCTAAGATACTTGAGGAGAACAACGGATTAATAACTGTACATATGGTAGGACCTTGCCATAGAATAGATGCAAAGGTAGAATTTGATTTTATGGAAATAGGTTTGTGTATGGTTGGAGGATTTGAGGGTATTGTACACGGTAAACTTCCAGATGTGGGCGAAACTATTAGATTCCTTCCAGGACACTGTATGATGCAGAAGGTACATTCGGGAGTAGTTGTACAGCTTGTAGGAAAAAGGGCTATTATTGAAGGGATAGACCTTAAAGTATGGGCTCCACCTATAAAAGGATAAATAATATTGATATTTAATATTCAAACTTTTTTTTAAAAATTCATGAGAATTATACAATATCCTATGAAATCTAAATTTAATTCAAAGTAGTTTAAAGGTAAACTCCATGAGAATACTGAAAGATAATTCTGGAAATAAACACGATTCTGAATTGTATCGGCAACAAGATCAGAAAGGATACATAACCATACCTGTTAATACAGCTTATATTAAACCAAACGAGCCTTATGATATTATAATTGAAAATGCAGAAGATTTCCTTGAAGAGGGGGATTTTCTTGTTATTTCAGAAACACCAATTTCGGTTTCACAGGGCAGATTGGTTGATGAATCTGAATTTCAAACTTCCTTACTATCATTTTTATTGGCAGATGTATGGTCCAAATATTTATGGGGGTACTTACTGGGCCCAATTTTTCGAATAAAAACTAGAACCATCCATAACCTTAGAAAACTTCCACCAGAAGCCCGAGCACATAAAAGGATGATTTTTGAGTATTATGGGTTGAAGCATGCACTGAAACCTGCATCTGAGGCGGGGGTAGATTTGAGTAACGTTCCTGGAACAATGGTTTCCTTGTTACCAGAAGATCCAGAGGGTGTTTCTCGTGATATTTCCCATAAGATACTTAGAGATCTCAAATTAGATGTTACGGTAATGATAATTGACACAGATGCAAGTTATGAGATAATGGGAAGAAAATTCACTTCCCTTCCAATTGCATTGAATGGTATAAGATCAGATCTCGGAATTTTTGGCTATTTACTTGGGAGGTTTGCTAAATTATTGGGACCAACACCACTGGGTGTTTCTAGACCTCAAAAACTTGAAAATGCACTTAAAATAGCTAAAATAGCAGAAGATTACCATAAAAATAATGAAAAAGATATAGAAACCGTATACGACATGGAAAATACTTTTAAAGGGGATATTAAAGGTGTAACAGTTGAGATGCTTGATTCTGTAGTACATACCCCTGCAATTATAGTTAGAAAGCTCTCTTGACCCTTATTGAGCCTTTTTTTCATGACATAAATAGGCTTCAACAAATTATAAATACTATTTGATGCATACAGATCACTACCAAAGTTACATTACCAAATTGTATGCGAAGCTAAAGTTTTCATATATGCATTCGTTTAAATTTAGTATTTTGTAATTGAGTCTGAAAATCATAACTTTGGATATTGGAGCAGTGTTTTGTAATTATCTCTAATTAAATTAATTTGAATTAAATTAATTAGTGTATTTCTACCTGTAAGAGTACTCTATGATTCATAAATTCCATTAAAACTTCTAATATTAATAGAAGAATGAATCTGCTTAATTTGAGTATTTTCCATGATCCGAAGTTAAACATGTCGATAGTAAAGGAGGGGCTGAAATGCTTAGCGATCCAACAGTTCAGGAAATTCTTATGGACATTACCAATGATGAAAAAAGCAGTGTTTCCATCATTGAATGTATGCTGAAAGGTAAAACAACAGATGAAGAAATTGCAGAAGAAACTGAAATTAGGCTGAACATTGTAAGAAGGGTGTTATATAAATTATACGATGCAGGAATAGCAACTTACAAAAGGAGCAAGGATCCTGAAACACAGTGGTACACTTACAGCTGGAATTTTGAGCAGGAAAAGGTATCAGATATAATAAGCAAGAAATATGAAAAGTTTTCCAGAGAAATTGAAGAATCTTTGGAGTACGAAGAAGAAAACATGTTCTTTTTATGCCGTGTAAATGGACATAGATACAAATTTGAAGAAGCATCAGAAAACAACTTCGAATGTCCAAAATGTGGCGGTTCACTTGAATATCAGGACAACTCCACCATAATAGTGGAACTCAAACAGATGATGGAAAAAATAACATGAAATTCATCATTTTTTTGTAAATTTTTTTTATTAATATAATTTAAAAAACAACTATTATTGTTGAGGGGCACCTTTGAGTTTAAATCCGATTAAAACATTAAAAGATTTCAACTGTCCACCTCATATAATCGAACATTCTAGAGCAGTATCGATTAAAGCTCTAGATATGGCTTCTAATTTTAAGGATAAAAATGGATCCAGTCCAGATAGGTTTCAGATTGAAACAGGGGCTATGCTTCATGATATCGGTAGAACGAGGACCCATACAATAAAACACGCTTTTGTAGGTGCAGAAATACTAAGAAAGCTGAATTTTCCAGAGGAGATTATTAACATAACCATCAAACATATTGGTGCCGGTATACCTCCAAAAGAAGCTGAAATACTGGGACTCCCTCCAGGAGATTATATGCCTTATACTTTGGAGGAGAAGATCGTTGCCCATGCAGACAACCTAGTTAATGGAACAATCGAGGTCGACTTGGACTTCGTAACAGAAAAATGGAAAAAAATGTTTGGGGAGAACCATCCTGCAATTTTCAGGCTTAAAAAGCTTCATAATGAACTAATACTCTGAATGAAGTCCATAACACATTTGAAATCTAATTTTCATATATTTCTTGTAAGCAACTTAAGATTTTCATCTTTTCATGTTTCATTGTATTTGAAAACTCTTTAATTTGAATAGAATCAAAATATGTAAACGTTAAAAAAATATTAATTTAAATATATACACTAAATAATTTAATTAATTATTTTTAATAATTGAACTATAAATTAAAACCAAATATGGAGTTAGAACTACTTTGAGTAAAAATAAGAAGATCATAGTATTCACTGGTCCATCATTGTTACCTAAAGAAGCTAATAAAATTCTTGAAGCTGATTATCGTCCTCCAGTTTCAAGAGGAGATGTTATAAAAGCTTTTAAGGATGATCCAGACGTAATAGCTATTATAGATGGCTTATTCCATAAAAAACCAGCAGTCTCGCACAAAGAAATATTGGAAGCTATTAAAAATAATATTATCGTAGTGGGAGGTGCCAGTATGGGTGCGTTGAGGGCATCTGAATTGGATGATTTTGGAATGATAGGAGTAGGCCAAGTTTACAAAGATTACAGAATAGGAAATGTTGAATCTGATGATGACGTGGCAGTTGTAATCAATCCGGAAACACTAGAACAACTCTCTGAAGCTTTAATAAGCATGAACTACACCTTCAAAGCTGCAAAAGATGAAGGTATAATAAATGAAGAAGATTTTAAAACCCTTATAAAAACAGCTAAATCAATATACTACCCAAAAAGAACATATGCTAAAGTATTTAAAGAATCTAACCTTGAAATCGAAAAGATAAAATGTATTCAACAATTTTTAAAAGAGAATACGGTTGATATAAAAAGAGAAGATGCTATTTCAGTTTTAAAATACATTAAAAACATGAAATAAACATTTAAATTATTTTACTAATCTAATTATTTATAGAAAATAATTATTATATGGGAAAGATATCAAATGGAACTGGAAGCAAAGTTAGGACAACTTGAGGATTATCTAAAGAACATGAAAGTGCTTGTTGCATTTTCAGGAGGGGCAGACAGCTCATTGGTTGCCTACATAGCATCCAAGGTGTCGAAGGAATCACTGGCTGTCACAGTTGACAACGGTGTGATGCCTTCAGATTGCATTGGAAATGCAATAAAAATTGCAAAGGCAATAGGTATTAAACATTCTGTTGTTGAGGAGGATTATTTAAGCGATGAATCTTTCAGATCGAACCCACCAAACAGATGCTACATATGTAAAAATAAGATGTATTCCAAGCTTATGAAGATTGCAGATGAAAAAAATCTAGAAGTCGTGGATGGCACCAACATTACTGACCTTTTAGAGGATAGACCTGGAATAATGGTAAATTATGGTAAAAACATCAAGAGTCCACTTGTTAAATCAGGTTTTACAGTTGAGGATGTGAGAAATGCTCTTGAAATTCTTAATATAGATTATTCTAAATCAACAACATGTATGGCAACTAGAATATCAAAAAACAGTGAAATAACACCTAAAAAGATAAATAGAATAAATTATGCCGAATCTCTACTAAATGGGCTTTCAGGGTCTGACGTGGTTCGTGTGCGGGACCAAAATGGTGTTGCACTCATAGAATTGGGGAATGTTGATAAAATCCTTAACATAGGAATTCTAAATCATATAGATTCTGAATTGAAGGCAGTGGGATTTAAAAGAGTGACACTTGACATTGGAGGTTATGGCAATTCAAAAAAGGATATAGTGATTTATAAGCCTTGTAAGGACGAAAAACATAAGATAATGTTTGAAACCGAGCTACCATATACTATAAACATAGAAGAAACATGTAAACAACTTGAAAATCTTGGAAATGTTAAATGTTCTCTTGAGATGGGAATAGCCATGCTTGAAATCCAGGAAAGGAATATTACTGTCTTCAAAACTGGAAAAATTGTTGCTAGACGTGTTGTAGACAAAGATGATGCAGAAAATTTGCTAATTAAGGTTTTACCTAGCATAAGAAGGAATATTTAATATATTTTTATATGATTTAATAAAAGATAATATAAAAAAAGATTCAATTCATTTTTTATTTAAATTTTAGATCTCTTTATGAACTTCTTCTGTGAATTTCCTTCTGAAACTGGTTAACTTCTTGAAAAAACCGCGTGAATCTGTCCCATCAAGCGTTATGAATCTTCCTCCAATGTCAATATCAAGATCATCAGCTTTGATGTCAGTAATTTCCACCAAAATCTCTGATGCATCTTCAATAGCATCGTTTGCAGAATAATTGTATTCTATGGTCATTTTATCATGGGGATAAACCTCATTCAATGCCTTTTTGATTGTGAGTTCCATAATATTGAAAAATGTTTCCAGTTCAGGGGATCCTTCCCACCATAAGTTTGCCATTATTATTCTGAGGTTGATTGTCTGAATCGATACATCACCTTTTCTTTTTGCAACAATCCTAATGGATTCAGGTTCTGATTTTATTTTTATTATAGGTGTTTCTGACATTTTAATCGCTGATGGCCTTTATTAAATCTATTGCCCTAACAAGTCCTACTAGATCTCCTTCCACATCAATTACAGGAATCTGTTCGATATTTCTCTGTCTCATTTTATTAGCACACTGCTGCACAGATGTCTTGGTAGTAACAATAACCAGATCAATATTAGCAACGTCTTTAATTGTTTTATCAGAGAATTTAAGATGGTTTTTAATGACATAAAGCACACTTTTACTGTCCCAAGACCATTTATCCCCTTCAGTACCTACAGAAGTATTGTGCACAGTTCTTTCAGATACAACTTCACTTTCCTCGATAAAATCAGTTTCTGTGAGTATACCCGAAATTTTACCATCATTGTTTAATCCGAGGAGAACTTTGAGCTTATAGTACCTCATTATCTCAAAGGCAACATTAAGAGGTGTTCCCTCCCAGCTGGTAGGGATCTTTTGGATCATATAATTTTCAGCTGGATCCTGTATATCCATTTTCCACAAAGCTTTGTTTATCAAATCTGAAGCAGTAACTAGACCAACTAGGCTCCCGTCCTTAACAATAGGGACTCTTCTAATGTTGTTAGTTATCATCTTTGCAGCAACATCCTTTACATCATCATCTGGAGAAGCGGTTATGATATTTCTAGTCATTATAAGTGCAATTTGTTCTTCATCGGGGTTTTCAACCAAATCAGTTCTTGTGAGTAATCCAACAAGTTCATTAGTTCCATTTTTGACAACTGGTAATCCTGAAACCTTTTTTTCTCTCATTATTTCCAGGGCGTTTGTACGATTTCCTGGGACACGGACAGAATATATGTCTTCTGCCATTATTTCTTTTACAAGCATTTTAAATCACATCCATAATTTATAAAATTGATAGGTATATAATAAAAATAATGTTTATTCTCCTTTATTTATTCCGAATGCACTGCTAAAACAGGAACCTTAGCAGATCTCACTACTTTTTCAGTTACACTTCCAAGCAAAAATCTATCAAGCCCATGTTTTCCAGATGTTCCCATAACGACTAGATCAATGTCTTCTTTTTCAATTGTTTTAAGTATTGCATCTGCAGGGGAACCTTCCTCTGTTTTTAGGGTTACTTTCAAATCCCCGTCTTCAACGTTTTCTTTCGCTGCCATCTCAAAGATATGATCAAGAGCTACTCGGCCTTCTTCTTTTAGCATCTCCTTTATTCTTACAATAAGATCTTCTGCAGGTAATCCTACAAGAGAAGAAGTTTCTATGACATTTAATGCAATAATCTCTGCACCACTTGCATGTGCAATCCATATTGCATGTTCTGCTGCTTTGTTAGCATATGCTGAACCATCTGTTGGTAAAAGTATTTTTTTGTACAATAGGTTCACCTCTTATTGAGTAATCATGTACTTATTTGAGTACTAGTAAAATCATAATGAATTTTATGGTTATTTAGTTCTCATATCATATAAATATTCAATTAAAATTTTCTTCCTAAATTATAGTAAATATTAACACATTAATGGTATGAAGATATATTCTGTACTTTAGAATAATATTAACTATTTAAACAAGAATAATTTCTATAATAATTATTTTAAGAAGAAATTTATCTTAAGATATTTTTGGATATTTCCAATTATGACAATTTATGTAATGCTTAACTAATAAATCTATTATTTGGATAATATTAAAATTATAGGAATTTTGATAGTTTCAGATAAAATTTTTAGAGTTGTTCATCTTTTGAAGCATTTCATTACTGAATTTCAATATTTTCGCACTGTTTTTTAATTTTTCCTCAATGTGATGATTGTAAACAGCCATTTCAATAGCGCTTTGTATTCTCATATCTTCAAAGGGTTTTAAGATGTAACCAAATGGTTCGGTAATCTTTGCACGATTCAATATTTCCTCGTCAAAATATGCAGTTAAATATATTACTGGAACATCATAGAGGTCACGTATTTTCTGGGCAGTCTCTATTCCATCCATATCTCCCTTCAGCATTATATCCATTAATACGAGATCAGGAGTTGTTTCTCCGGTTTTTCTTATAGCATCTCTACCAGTAGCTGCCATACCAATTATGTTGTAACCCAAATTTTCCAATCTACCTTTTAAATCAGCAGCAACAATGATCTCATCTTCTACAATTAGAATATTTGAATCTAAGATCCTATCAGCCTCCAACAAATTCGTTTAGATATTATATTCAACTAAATTATCTGCTATTGCCTAAAAATGATTAATATAGATATATGTGAAATAAGTATAATAACTTTTTGTAGAAAAAAGAAAGAAAAAAGCGGTCTTTCAACAACAATGTTTTGTTGTTAAAATAATTATACGTACTTAATCGTGGATCAATTTCCAATCACTGTTTTACCGTTCATATAGGGTACCAATACTTCTGGAATACGGATGGTCCCATCTTCTTGTTGATAATTTTCTAGAATACAACATATTGTTCTTTCTGTTGCTACAGCTGTGCTGTTTAACGTGTGACACATTTTTAAAGAATTAGAATCTCCTTGGATTCCACAACGGGCATTTAATTTACGAGCCTGATAGTCTGTACAGTTAGTGCATGATACAAGTTCTCTGTAAGTATTTGAACCAGGAAACCAACCTTCTAAATCATATTTTTTAGATGCATTATCGTTGAGTTCTGAAGAGACAATGGAAACAATTCTGTAAGGAATTTTGAGTTTTTTATAAATAATCTCTGCATTTTCCAAAAGCTCTTGATGGATATTTTTTGAATCTTCTTCACTACAAAATACAAACTGTTCGATTTTTTCAAACTGATGAACTCTGAATATTCCAAGGGTGTCTCTACCATGCGAACCTGCTTCTCTACGGAAGCAAGATGAAATACCGCAATATTTACGTGGCAAAGTTCTTTCATCAATTATATCACCCCTGTGTAAGGCTGCAAGTGTTTGTTCAGAAGTAGCTATCAAGTATAGATCTTCACCTTCAACCTTGTACAAAGTTTCTTCAAAGTCAGCAAGTTCTGCTGTTTCTTTAATTACATCATGTTTAATGAAAAAAGGTGTTTGAAATGGTGTGAATCCTTTTTCAGAAAGTATATCCATGGCAAATTTCAATAGAGCCATATTAAGGTATACCATATCTGCTTTTAGATAATAAAAACGGGAACCTGAAATTTCTGAAGCACTTTTGAATTCTGCCCCATCTACACCTTCAATTAAATCTACATGGTTTGATGGTTCAAAGTTGAAAGAAGGGATTATACCTTCTTCAGTAATTAATAAATTATCCTCTTCTGTTTCAGATACAGGAACATCTTCATCTACTATATTGCCAACTTTATAACGATACTGATCTCTTTTTTCAATAAATTCGGATATTTGGGGTTCTAACATGGTAATTTCCCTGGAAACTTCCTTAGCTTTGATTTGAAGAATTTCTAGTTCCTCTTTGTCCCGCTTTCGGGTCTCGTTGAATGATTTGGATAGTTTGTTCCTTTCTGCACGCAGTTCATTCAGTTTTTTAAGCCCATCTCTCCATTTTGTATCATATTCAATGACTTTATTGACGTTTTCTATACCTCTGAAACGTTTTTTTTCCGATCTACGGATTAGATCAGGATTTTCCCTGAAAAGTTTAATATCTAACATGGTATCATCGTGTTCTCAATTTATTTTCAATAAAATGTTATCAAATTCTTGATTATTTTTCTAAGATTAATAATCATAAATTCTAAATATCTTTAGTATATGGTTTTGTAATGAGTAGATTTTAATTATTAAGAATTTCGAATGGAATTATCTTTCAAATACAATATTACCATCTTTGATTAAAGCCTTTATGTTTTGTGATTCGGTTCTGTTTATAAGTGAGAGTATAGGATCCCCGGACATTCCACTCACAAGCATTATATCTGCAATTTTACCCTCCTCTATCGAACCTAGGTTAAGTCCCAGAGCCTTTGCAGGATTCAATGTTGTCATTTTAAAAATTTCTAAGGGGGGAATATATTCTCTGTAATATCCTCTTGTTACCTTAAGTGCGAACTCCATCTCTGTAAACATGTTTGGAGAATTTAACATTACATTGTCGGTTCCAAGAGTTACATTTATCCCTCTGTCAAGCATATCCATTAATGGAGGAATTCCCACTCCAAGAGAACCATTAGATCTGGGGCAACAAACAATTGGTATTTCATTTACTGCAATATGTTTTAAATCATCTTTTAATGGAGCTGTCACATGTACAAGCAGATTAAAACCTGCAATCAAAGCTCTTTCAACTTCAGTTTTACCTATAGATTTTAATGACTTAGTTTGAAGTTTCTCATACTCAGCTACATGTATCGATGACAGCTTAGAATGTTTTTGACACGTTTCTGTTATAATTTGAGCTACTTGATCTTCAATTTCGCCAAATCCACTTAATGCTATTCCATCACATATATTCAGAAGCTTTTTTGCTATTTTTCTTAATTCTGATAATTTTGGGTTTTCATCGAAAAATTTGTCATGTCTGCCTAGTACCAACTTTCTTATAGGAATATTTTCTGATGCTTTTTCAAGGACATTTATACCTTTAAAACCCCCTTCACGGAAGTCTACAAATGTTGTGGTCCCTGTTTGGAGCATGTACTGCATAGAACTTTGCATGGCTTTGACCATATATTCTTGGGAAGTTTCAGATAATATGCGGTGTTTAAATCCATGGGGTGGTCTCACAAGTTTGTCTATGGGCTCTCCATCACCCAAATCCTTTGCAACAGAGTCACCAATATGGATGTGGGAATTTATTAAAGATGGGGATGCAATACAACCATTTGCATCTATTATTCTGCCTTTTTCAATTTTATCAGATACCTCAACAATTTTATTGTCTTCTATGACAATGTTAGTTCTTCGAACTTCCATGTTCTCCCCGTAAAGAACCCGGGCATTTTTGATCGTTATCATTTGATTAAACTATTTTAATTGTAGTATTTATTAGTTTTAGTATCTTTAAAAATTAAATTATTGATTAAAAGTAAAAAGAAATAATGATACTAATAAAAAAAACTACTCGGAAAATGATGATTTAGTTAGATATAAAATATTAATTTAAAATCGAGATGTCGAGATAAATAGTTAAAGTAAATCATGATATTCATTTAGGGATTTAACTCCTATATCACCTTCTTTAACATGTTCAATAGCATTTAATACAGCACGCGCTCCTGCAAGTGTTGTTACGTATGGTATTCCGAGTTCTATAGCCATCCTCCTGATGTAATATCCGTCATCAGCTGACTGTTTTCCTGATGGTGTGTTGATAATTAGGTCTATTTCGTTATTTACAACGGCATCCCTAATATTTGGTGATTCTTGGCTCATTTTTCGGATGGTGTTAATATTAACATATTTCTGGACTGCTTTAGCGGTTCCGGTGGTGGCAACGAGTTCAAAGCCAAGATTCTCAGCCTTTTCTACAATATCTCTTATGTTATTTTTATCTGAATCTCTCACACTTATGAAAAGTTTTCCCTTTTTAGGCAGTTCCATACCTGCTGAGAGCTGAGCCTTGTAATATGAAACACCAAAGTTTTTATCTATTCCCATACTTTCTCCAGTTGATTTCATTTCAGGTCCTAACACAGAGTCTGCAGCTGGTAGTTTAATAAATGGGAATATGGATTCTTTGACTGCAACGTGTTTAATTTTAATTTCATCCCGTAATCCTAAGTCTTTAAGTTTGTATCCAACTATTAATTTGGCAGCTATTTTTGCAAGCGGAACTCCTACAGCTTTGCTAACGAATGGAACTGTTCTACTTGCCCTTGGATTGGCTTCAATAATATAAACCTTACTTTCAGTATCAGTTTTAACAGCGTATTGTATGTTCATAAGTCCAACCACATTTAGTTCGAGTGCTAGCCTGGTTGTATATTCTTTTATAGTTTCAAGAACATCATTTGAGATACTCTGAGGGGGCATTACGCATGCAGAATCTCCAGAATGTACTCCAGCTTCTTCTATATGTTCCATTATACCGCCGATGAAGACGTCTTCTCCATCAGATAATGCATCCACATCAATTTC
>Ga0302161_10000094_pt1 | contig 19726 bp, 22 predicted proteins | sample I_Fen_E2_1_FD_193498 | JGI IMG/M metagenome (GOLD analysis project Ga0302161, IMG submission 193498) | Peat permafrost microbial communities from Stordalen Mire near Abisko, Sweden - I_Fen_E2_1 | ecosystem: Environmental > Terrestrial > Soil > Wetlands > Permafrost | place: Sweden: Abisko...
AAAGATTAGAACTTAGAAATGATTATTTTTCTGATGGAGATGCTTTAAAGGGTGTACTTAAAGCAGATATGGAAAATATTAGAGCTACTTTAGAAAAAATAAATCAAAATACTTTTGAAGAAGTTGTAAAAAATATATTTGAAGCGCAGGGGATATATATAGTAGGTCTTAGAAGTTCAACGGCTCTTGCCGAGTTTTTAGGATTTTATCTAAATATAATACTTCAAAATGTAAGGACTGTAAGTTATGGTATTTCGGATGTTTTTGAACAAATGATAAATATAGGTGAAGGGGATTTAGTTATTGGAATTGGATTCCCAAGATATGCAGCTAAGACAATTGATGCTTTGGCATTCGCTCAAGATAGAGGTGCAAAAGTAGTTGCGCTTACAGACAGTTTATTATCACCTTTAGCATCTAAAGCAGATTTTACATTAATAGCTCAAAGTAATATGGCATCATTTGTAGACTCTTTAGTTGCACCATTATCAGTAATAAATGCATTAATTATTGCTGTTGGAATGAGGGAAAAAGAAAATATATCTGATATATTCGGGAACTTGGAAAAAATATGGCAAACATATAATGTATACTCAATTAACAATAGAAATGTATCTGATGATTAAGGTATAGGAAGAAAATAAAGTGATTTTTAGCTCCAGATTCTAGGTATAGGATAAAAAGTCAAGGCACTAATCATTAAATAAGGACAAGAAATATGTGAAATGAGCTGTTCTCAGAAGAATTTTGAGAACAGCTCATTTTACATAAAAATAATGGGATAGAGTGAGGAGATGAGAGAATGAATGTGAGGATTGATATACCTGAAGATGTTAAGTTTATAATTAACACATTAATAAATAATGGGTATGAGGCTTATATAGTTGGAGGATGTGTTAGGGATAGCATTTTACAAAAACACCCTAAAGATTGGGATATAACAACTAAAGCTAATCCGGAAGAAGTAATAAAATTATTTGATAAAGTTATATTAACAGGGCTTAAGCACGGAACTGTTACAGTTATGATAAATAAAGAAGCATATGAAGTTACAACTTATAGAACTGATGGAGAATATGAAGATAATAGGCATCCTAAAGAGGTTAAGTTTGTAAGCTCTTTAAAAGAAGATTTAGCAAGAAGAGATTTCACAATCAATGCTATGGCATATAATGAAAAAGATGGTTTAGTAGATTATTTTGGTGGTATCCAAGATTTAAATAATGAAATCATAAAAACTGTAGGTGAACCTAAAAAAAGATTTAATGAAGATGCTTTGAGAATGCTTAGAGCAATTAGATTTTCAGCACAATTAGATTTTAATATTGATGAAAATGTATTAGTTACAATAAAAGTACTTAAGGATAATATAAAAAATATATCTAAAGAAAGAATAAGGGAAGAATTTAATAAAACATTGATTAGCAATCCTAGAAAAATAGAAATTTTAAAACAATGCAAAATATTAGAGTATATTATCCCAGGGATAAATAAGCTTTATAATTTTAAACAAAATAATTCTTATCATATTTATGATTTGTACAATCATACACTTGTAGCTACAGAAGCAATAGAACCAATTCTTCACTTAAGATTAACTATGATGTTACATGATTTTGGAAAGGTGAAAACAAAAACTACAGATGAAAGTGGAATTTCTCATTACTATGATCATGCTAGAGAATCTGTAGAGATAGCACAGAGTATTCTTAGATGGTTAAAGTATGATAGTGATACTATAAATAAAGTCTTAATTTTGATAAAATATCATGATTCTACATTAAAAAGTAAGCTATCAGTTAAGAGAATGCTCAACAAAATAGGAGAGGATTTTTTAAAAGATTTAATTAAGGTTAAAAGAGCAGATATATTGGCTCAGAATCCAATCTATGCAAAAGAGCGGTTGTTAAATTTAATTAATGTTGAAAGTAAATTAGATTTAATAATAACTCAGAATGAATGTTTTAATTTAAAAGATTTAAGTATTAATGGTGGAGATTTAATAAATTTGGGCTTTAATAAAGGAAAAGAAATTGGAGAGACTTTAAACTATCTATTAGAATTAGTTATACAAAAGCCAAAACTGAATGAAAAAGAAGAACTTATAAATATAGCTAAAAAAATAAAATTCAATAAATAATAAAAATCTAATAAAATTTGAAATGGGGAAAGTATTGTTCATTATTGTAAAACTATTGTAAAATTAATATTATAATTATTTTGTTAAAAATAATTATAATACTACTTAGAGAAGTAAAGTTTAAACAAGAGGGAAAATAATTTAATGAATAATATTATTAATTGTATGGAAATATGGGTAGAGGAGTAATGAGAGCTTTATTGAAAAAATCAGATGGCTGTAAATGTGATAAATGTAAAAGAGATATTTATACTCTTTCCCTTAATAATTTGAAGCCCTATTATGTCTCTACACCTTTAGGTAAAATAATGGCTAAAATATAAAGTACTAAGCAACAAGTTGAAACAGATATTATAGTTCAAGTTACGAAAGCAATTAATCAAATTAATATTAATCCTAATCATAATAGATAAAAATATTAATTATTTGCAAAGAGATTTTTGAAATTTAGAAAGTTAAAACAACTTTAGAAAAAGGAGCTGTTGCAAAACGGTTGTTTATTAAAGATCTGCTATTTCATATTAATTATGTAAAAGGGACTGTGCACAATGAATTTTTATTCACTGTGCACAGTCCCTTTTGTGTTAATTCATATTACCAATTTCCAGAAGAACCGCCACCGCCAGAAGAACCGCCACCAAATCCTCCAAAGCCACCACCAGAAGATCCACCTCTAGGACCATTTCCTCTAAATAGACTGTTTAAAAAGAAAATTTGTAAAAGAGTGTAAGAAATCCTTCCTCTATTGAACACTAAATCTAATAGCAACAATCCTATGAATATACCACCAAAAATTATAATATTGGTATTAGAAATAGTATTATTATCAGTTACAGAGATGTTTAAGGACTTATCTAAGGTAACGTTATATTCTTTGGCAATGTAATCACAAAGTGCACTATAAGAGTTAAGCAATCCTTCACCATAGTTACCTTCTATAAAGCTTGGCTTTGCAATTGACTCCATAACCCTGTTACTTAATGCATCAGGAATAGGACCTTCAAGCCCACGACCAACTTCTACTCTCCAAGCTCTATCATTTACGGCTAAAAGTATTAATAACCCATTATCCTTATTCTTTTGACCAATGCCCCAGGTTCTAAATAAATTAATAGCATATTCTTCAATAGGAACATTAGTAGTTGAGTCTATTACAACTACAACTGCTTGAGCACCAGTTTTATCTTCTAATTCTTTTCCAATGGAAATTATGTTGTTTAATTTTGTTTTATCTATTACATTAGCATAATCATTTAAATATTTATAAGTTGTTGGAGAAGGTATTTTAATATCAGCACTTACAGGAAAAGATAAAAGTGATATTGCTAAAAGAAGAAAACATATAAATAAGCTAAAAAACCTGTTTTTAGTAATTATTTTCACTTAGTAAAATCTACCGAAGGAACTTCTTTTGCACCCTCACTTGCTTTATAAAGCGGTTTTTCTTGAAAACCAAATAATGAGGATATTATATTACTAGGGAATCTTCTTCTTTTAGTATTATAATTAGTTACAGCAGTATTATAATCTTGTCTAGACACTGCAATTCTATTTTCTGTTCCCTCTAATTGGACTGATAAATCTCTAAAATTTTGATTTGATTTTAAATCAGGATAATTTTCAACAATGGCGAGTAACCTTGATAGAGAACCAGATAGTTCGCTATCTGCATTAGCTTTATCTGATACATTGGTAGCACCAGCTAACTTACTTCTTGCATTTGCTATATCTGTGAAGATAGTTTTTTCTTGCGTTGCATATCCTTTAACAGTACTAACTAAATTAGGAATTAAATCAGATCTTCTTTGTAACTGAGTATCAATATTTGATGATGCTGAATTAACATTTTGTTCAAGAGAAACTAAACTATTGTAGCCACTAATAGGAATAGCTAAAATTATTAAAATCCCTACTATGATTAATATTATTTTCATACTTTTATTCATACAGCTAACTCTCCTTTCTATACCATGTTTAGTATATGCAGAAATATTAAATTTATATATATAGATTTGGTGAAAAAGAGAATACTTTAATACTAGTTATAAAGTATTAATATTATAATTCAATATATTAAAAAAATAGCTTTGCTTATGCTATAGATTATAAAAGATTCGACACATCTATGGAAGAAATATGTGATGTGATATAATAGAGAAAATGGATAAAAGTTCTTTAGAGAAGGTGGATAGATTCCAGTACGATTTGGAAATTAGTCAAAATAAGGTTGAACTTCAGTATTATTCTGCTAATTTTGATACGTTAACTGGAATTGCAAATAGATTTAATATAATGAAATAACTTGCTAAAAGAATAGAAAGATGTGCCTTTAGCTTTTTTTATGATTCAAAGAAAGAGGCGTTAGAATCTTATGGAAGGAAATCATAGAATAATTTATGAGATAAGGATATACAAGTAAATATATCCTTTGGTGCATATTAGATTAATTAGTAAAATGAGAGGATGAAAAATCATGAAAATTAATATTAGATCACTCATAGAAGGATTATCTTATGCTCTAGACGTGGCTGAAAAATCATATTTATCTCACTCAAAACACGTGGCATACATTTCAACTATGATTGCTAAAGATTTAAAGTTGCCAATAGAACAGCAAGAAGATCTTTATTATGCAGCTTTATTACATGATATTGGGAGAAGTAATACATATTTAATTGAAGAACATTGTATAATTGGACGAGATATTCTGTTAAAACTTCCAATAAAAGATATAATTTCTGAATATGTTTATTGCCATCATGAGCATTTTAATGGCACTGGTCCATTTGAATTAAAAGGAGATAAAATTCCATTACCATCTCAAATTATATGTATAGCAGATTTGTTTGACAAAGTATTTGGAGATGTAGACGAGTTGAATTTAGGTACGATTAATGAAATTAAAAGATGGCTCAACATTAATCATGAGTTATTTAATCCAGAAATACTATCATCTTTTCATAAACTGATAGAAAAGGAATATATACTTTTAGATTATTTTAGTCATGAATTTAACAATGTACTATTTAAAAGGATAGATGTACAAGGGTACAACCTAGATATTGGAGGTGTAAAGGAATTTGCACAAGCATTTTCTGAAATAATTGATACGAGAAGTAAATTTACATATGAGCATTCTCTTGGTATTGTAAAATTAGTTAATAAAATAACTGTTAAGTTAGGTTATGATTATGAAATACAAAACAAAATGCATATAGCAGCATTACTACACGATATTGGAAAGCTTGCAATATCAAATGATATCATTGATAAAGAAGGTAAGCTCGATGAGAGAGAACGTTATGAAATGAATAAGCATACCTATTATACAAGATGGATTTTAGAGCAAATTGAAGGTTTTGAAGATATAACCAATTATGCAGCTAATCATCATGAAAAATTAAATGGAAAGGGTTATCCTTATCATTTACATGAGGAACAAATTGGAGAATTAGATAGAGTTATGACAATATGTGATATCTATCAAGCATTGACTGAAGATCGACCATATAGAAATAAAATGCCAATAGATAAAGTTTGGTCAATTATTGATAAAATGGTTAATAATAATGAATTAGATGGAATTTTAGTAGGTAAAATAAAAAATATTTTAAAAGAGGAGAGTGTGTTATGAATGAATTTTTAAAAGTTGTAAGAGGAAGAAGATCAGCAAATAAATTTATTGAAAATGTAGTAATACCTAAAGAGGATTTCAATTAAAAAATAATATAGGCAAATCAAGATTAAATAAAAAAATAAATTTGACAGTATCGCGGAATTAGAAAGGAATTAACAATATGTATACAGCAGATTATTTCGTAAAAAATTTAGAAATGATAGCACACCCAGAAGGTGGATTTTATAAAGAGATTTTTGCCTCAGCAGAAAATATATCAGATAGAGATTTAAATGTTGAATTCGAAGGTTCGAGAATGCTTTGGACTAGCATATATTTTTTACTTAGAGATGGAGAGGTTTCAAATTTTCATAGATTGAAATCTGATGAAATGTGGTATTACCATTCTGGGTCTCCACTAACTATTTATATGATCAGCCCTGAAGGAGAACTTACTTCTGAACAACTTGGTCTTAATATTGAAAAAGGTGAAAAACCTCAAGTGTTAGTTCCTAAAAACTATATATTTGGATCTGCAATGAACAATGCAGGATATGCATTAGTTGGTTGTATGGTTTCTCCAGGATTTGAATTTAAAGATTTTGAGTTATTTAAAAGAAACTTCTTATTAGAAAAATATCCTGAATATAAGGAAACAATTATTAAACTTACAAAATAATAAAGTGAAAAATGAATCATATTAAGATTTTCGTCTTAATATGATTTATTTATGGGCATACAAAACATATATTGTTAACATTATCCTGTTATGTTAATACAAAAGCATGCAGAAGCATTTACAGAATAAAGGTATGTTATAAAAATGACTAATTATTCTGGTTGAATAGATATTATTAATTTTTTATTTAATGATTTTAATTCCAGTTCTTGCTGGAATAGTATCGTAGATGTATTTAGCATCATCTAAAGAAAGTCTAACACATCCATGAGATATTGCTTCACCTAAGCGATTATCCATAACTTCTCCAATATCATTATAAGGGACACTATGAAATAGATAGTTCCCGCTTATTTGTGTAAAATATTTTACACATGTCTCATTTATCCTTAGGTCTTTACCTTTTAATCCACTATAAAAATTCCCTTCTATAGTTGGGCTATCAGGTGCTCCTATATTACAAGTGAATACTTGTATATTTACCCAAGAATCATACTCCTTATGATAAATATACACTTGTCTTTGTGATTTACTTACAGCTACGAAGTAATTTGTGTCTGAAGTTATTTCTTTTGAATTTAATTCGGATTTTACCATTTCATTTACGGTCTTTACATTGTTTACTTTCGTTCCGTTTTCAATATTTGAATTTGTAGTATTTGATTTAGGGCTGGTATCAATACTCAATAATTTGGCTACTGTCTGCTTACCTATAATACCATCTTGTATCAAACCATTTTTAGATTGATATTTAATTATGGTATTATAAGTTTCTGATCCATATAACCCATCCTCCTGAATATTACAACCTTCCAGAGAATTCAACAATCGTTGTATACTCCTTACAACGTCACCCTTCGAACCTATTGAAAGTACTTTTTCACTTTTCTTTAATGTAGATATTGTAGCTGCATTATTATTAGTATCATTTGTATTATTTATAGTTGCGGCATGAACGTTAGTTTGAATACCGCAACTTATTATAATTTCTGCAACAGCTACACTTAAAATAGTTTTTTTCATTTTATTATTTCCTTTTCTCTTTTGTTATTTTTTACTTTTCATCCTCTTTTAAGTTACGAAACCTTATATGTTTGCAATATACAAGAAGGATGAACATTTATATAGTTCGTAATTCTACTTAAAAATCTGACAAAATGAATAATAAATTAATATAGTTTTTTTAATTTATAAAAAAATAGTTGTATAATATAACTTAGGAATCAGTTTTTCCACTTCTTGTAAAAAAGTGAGCTGAACAAAATAGAAATTTTTCAGTGTGCCAAATAAGGGGAATAACTTGGTGGTGAACGTTCATTGGAAACTACTAGTACAAAGATGAGATACAAGCAAAATACATTAAAACACTAATGTAAAAAATAAACATTCGCATTTTTGAAGTATTTGAATATCATGTAGTGAGGGATAGACAAGTCTATTTCTTATTGTATTTTTAATTACAAAGGAGGATATATCCATGTATTATAGAGAAAATAATGATGTTGATTGTGAAGAGGAAGATTTAAAAAATCAAAATACTTGTACTCCTACTCCTGCTCCTACTGAGACACAAACACATGTGCATGAATTTGAAGAAAGCACTAAATTAGCTGAAGAAGGAGACGATAGGCATAATCATCGTGTCGCAGGTGTTACAAGTGAAGTTATACTGATTGACGGAGGCCCAAATCATATGCATGCATTTTTGACTAATACAGATTTTCTTGACCACCATCATGAAATAGGAGGAACAACTGGACCTGTTATTCCTATTCCAGGTAGCACTAAGCATGTGCATCTTATGAGTGGAACTACAACTACCGACGATGGTCATCAACATGAGTATCTTTTTACAACACAAATTCTTGCACCTCTTGTATAGGTAAAATTAAAATAACTAAAAAGATGGCTTTTGTGTAAGCCATCTCTCATTATAATAGCAAAGAGCCTGCATTTTTTATATATGCAGGTTTTAGTTGCTTCAAAATATTCTTTTGTTATGAATTAATAAAAATAAATAATAGATTGAAACATTGCATTATTATTAAAGATAATTTAATGAAGTAGTTGAGATCAAGAAAATTAACTCAGTGTAGAAGAGCTGTATATTTCTGATGAGATAAAATATATATTTAGAATTTTCAATAAAATAATCATAAATTAAATAAAGTAAAGATAATAAATGAATTGGTAGATAGAATGGACATTCTTGCACCAATTCATTTTGTTATAATTGATAAATTAAAATTGTATTAATTCAATTTATTTGGATATAATAATTTAAAACATAAAAAAAGGAGATGTAATTTATGGAAACTACAATTATGGCAGTATCTATTGATCCTAGAAGTGCTCATGCTCCACAAATTCAAACTATTTTAACTAAGCATGGCTGCATTATAAAAACTAGACTTGGTCTTCACGAAGTTAGTCAAAATTCTTGTTCCGAGGAGGGATTAATAATTTTACATATTCATTCTAGTTTAGATGAAATAAAAATACTTGAAAACGAGTTGCTTGATGTTGATGGTGTTAAAGTAAAATATATGTCTTTATAATCAAAAAATTAAATTTTTCATTATATTTTTCATATTATCAATTTCAGCCGTTAGCTGATTTATACGTAACTCTAGCGCCTCTATTTTATCAACTTTATTTTCACTAGATTTTATATTATGATCAGACTTTGAGTTTTTTTCTTTATTTTTACTTGAATTTTTATTATCATTGTTTGAACTAGTATTTTGAGTAGTATTTGTGGGAGTGGTGTTGCAAAATGGATTGGTTACATTATAATATATAGGATTGAAATATCTTCCTGGTCCTCCTTGAAAGTATTGTTGTTGAGCATTATATGTTAAAATTGCTTGGCCAACTAGTTGCAACCAGTTCCCCACTGCATTTTGAACATTAAAAGGAATACTTCCAGCTACTATATTTCCAAGTATTTCTCCTATTACGATGAATAAATCAGGATATAAAGATTGAAATCCATTAGGTATATCACTACATCCCATATTACAAGATTTATTTGTTGCATTATTGTTATTTGTTTCATTTGTATTATCGCTACCATTATGACAATTAGTATACCCACAAGCTCTCGCTAAATCTTCAAAACTATTCCATCCGTTGAATTCCAAAGTTTCCCCTTAATATAAGTGCTTTCATTTATTATATTATTTTCTTTTTAGAACCGTTACTTTTTCCAATAAACAATTCATAATAAATGTTCTTTGAAAAATTAATAATGTAGTATTTGAAAAAAGAAATAATAGACATAAATTTGCATAGTTTTATATTTTACGATAAATTATCAGAACATTTATATAAGTGTTAACAAAAAATAACTTGAATAATATTATATATATTATTATAATTTATAAGTTAGAGTAAAAACTTAACGATATTTTTAAGTATATATTAAAAAGGTGGTGAATTTGAGTGGACGACTATGCGGCCCAGAATTATTATAAAAATTTAATATAAAAAAGGGAGGATAAAGTTGCACTACTCAGTTTAACTAATTTTTATATCCTCCCTGTGAGATGGAGGAATATTATTATGTTTGCACTACCATTCCAAAATGATAAAAAACAACCTATTGTTTTAAGAAAGTTAAATACAGAAGTAAAAATTATTGAATTTAATGGTCTTAAATGGATTGATATTATAAGACCTACTAATAAGGAAATCAAAATGCTTGAGGATATGTACGACTTTCATGAACTTCTTTTAGAAGATTGTATGACTGAACATCAAAGGTCAAAGATAGATTCTTATGAAGATTATAGCTTTATTGTACTTCATCTTCCAAGATACAGAAAAGAACTTGCAAGGCTTGATTCTGAAGAAATAGATATATTTATAGGTCATGATTATTTAGTAACACTTCATGAGGGAGAACTTAAACCTTTAGAGGAATTAGCACAAAAATGCAAATGCAAAGAAGAGGCACGAAAGGAATATATGGATGAAGGTTCTGCTATATTGCTTTATGGGATAACTAAGACATTATTCGATTATTGTTTTCCTATGCTTGATAAGATTGGAAATAACGTTAATGAAATTAATAGACAAGTATTTGCTACTCGTTCTAAATCAATGCTTGAAACTATATCAAGAACTAAGATGGAAATAATAAATTATAGAAGTGTAATAAAGCCATTGAGGCCTGTTATAATAAATCTAGAAAAAGAGATTAAAAAATATCTTCCTAAAGATATGGATATATATTTTGATGATATTACTGATAAGATAGAGAAAATATGGGATATGCTTGAAAATTATAAAGAAGTTATAGAATCTGCTGATAATACATTTGCATCACTTACTAACCATACAATGAATGGACTTATGCGTACTTTCACTATTATTCAAGTTGCCATATTGCCTATGACTCTTGTTAGTGGACTTTTTTCTATGAATGTGCAAGGAATCCCAATGCACAATTATGAATTTGCATTTTGGATAGTATTTGGAATGATATTTATTCCAACAATATGTATTGGCATGATGCTACTTCTTAAGAAAGATAAGTGGTTTTAGAAAATTAAATATTAAAAACAACTAATTATGATACTGCACTATTCAAAATGAATGTGCAGTATTTTTTTGCTCAATACTTTAAAAGGATGCATGTGTAAAGAGAAGAGGATCTAACTTTATTCCTTAATAAGAAAACTTCTCATTATCAATATAATCTACGCAACATGTAAAATTAACGTAAAAACTAATAAAAAATTGAGGGGGATTTGTGAGGGAACTTTTTCAGTGCTCTCAGTATTCCTACCTCTTTTTTGTTCTAATGTTTAACAATTAAATTAATTCACATACTTCTCATATTGAGAATAATATTTCAATACTATATTAAGACACAACCTTATTTTAAATTTAGTCAAAATAAAGTCTATTACTTTTATTAGTATTATCACTTGTTCTTGTACTTCCTCCTATGTCAATACCACCGCTTGCAAATTTAAAAGTAGTCAAATGGGGAGGAAGTACTGTACTTCTTTCTATGCGAGTAACACCACTTGTTTCTGTACTTGTACCACTCTTTAATAGTTGAGATGCACCAGTATTTTGCCATTCCTGAACTTGATTAATAGCTTCTTGAGGCGTTTTTCCCAATCCTACAAGTACACCTAATAAAATAAATTTTTGATATGCATTTTCTGTATTCATTCCTTGTGTAGTTTCTCTTAAAGAGTAAGTAACTAGGGGGGTAATATACCGAATCCAATCATCAGGAGTAAACTTAGATGTATCTTGCTTTACTTGCGTATTGGTGGGAATAGTAGTACTACCACTTGTGCCTGTATTTCCTTGTGTGCCCATACCACCTCCGCCTGTACTTCCTTTTGTGCCCATACCACCACTTCCGCCTGTGACTCCTGTACCAATGTTACCACTGGTTCCTGTACTTCCTGAACCTATACCACCGCTGGTTCCTGTACTTGTACCACTCTTTAATAATTGAGATGCACCAGTATTTTGCCATTCTTGAACTTGATTAATGGCTTCTTGAGGCGTTTTTCCTAATCCTACAAGTACACCTAATAAAATAAATTTATCATATGCACGTTGTATATTCATTCCTTGCGTAGTTTCCTTTAAAGCGTAAATAACTAGAGGAGCAATATATCTAATCCAATCATCAGGAGTGAACTTAGATTTGTCTTGAGATATTTGTCTATTGGTAGGCATAGTACCACCACTTGTGCCTGTACTTCCTTGTGCACCTATATTACCACTTGTTCCCATGGTTGTACCACTCTTTAATAATTGAGATGCACCAGTATTCTGCCATTCCTGAACTTGGCTAATGGCTTCTTGTGGTGTTTTTCCTAATCCTACAAGTACACCTAATAAAATAAATTTTTGATATGAACGTTCCGTATTCATTCCTTTCGTAGTTTCTCCTAAAGAGTAATTAACTAGTGGAGCAATATACCTAATCCAATCATCAGGAGTAAACTTAGATGTGTCTTTCTTTACTTGTCTATAATAATTATCTCCCATAAGTTCATTAATAGTTTTAAAATCAAAATAAATGGACATAAATCCTCCTAATATATTTATTATTATAAAATGTATGTTTGAAGTAATGAAAAAGTGCCTTAATAATTTGCTTTTTATTAAATTAGAAATAATAGGCTAAGTGCTTATTCCATAGTAATGTTTTTAATGTTTGAAAATGGTATAGGTTGTTTAGATGACTTAGTAAACGCCTTAGGTTATTAGATGTAATTTATTCTAATATTTATCAATTAGACTGCCTTCATTGTATCAGCAAAATGTTTATCTATTTTTTATCAACAAATCAGAAAGTTAAATAATCATAAGGATTTATTCATTGAAATGTCACTATTTTATTTATAGATGAATATCATGGTATTTGAAAGGAGATGGTTAAAAAATGGCTTTAGACAGAGAAGATGGTTATTACAGAGAATTACGTGCTGTAGACGATGTATGTAAAAAATACTTAAACTATCATATTATTTTAACTATGACAGATGGAAGTAAACTTGATGGAATTATTGAAAATGTAGATACAGATTCCATTACTATGTTGGTTGGTGAGGATGTTATGGAGAAAGAAAACGAAGATCAAGCTGAGAATCAACGGCAATATCATGATCATGGCCGTCCTCGAAGAAGATTCAGGCGCTTTAGACGTCGATCTTTTCCAATTAATAGGTTAGCTGAAATAGCCTTATTACCTTATATTGCTCCGCCATACTATCCATATTATCCGTTTTATTGAGGGATACCTAAAAAATAAAGGAACAACAGTATAGCTGATTTGTATTAGCAATCATATTTTTAGACCTCGGAACAACTTCCGAGGTCTAAAATTTACAAAGTTAAGTGAGCATAAATACTTTATTGAATACATTAAATAATTATAAAGAAGGTACAAATAAAATAGAATTTAATTTATAGTTTTAATTTTCACAATGATTATAAGAAGATTAAAACGAAGTTTTAATCTTAAAATACTATAATAAAAAGTAATCTCTTATATATTTAGTGAATACAATGAACTTAGTAATTAATTTATATTAGGAGAAGCTAGTTATGTTATCTAGCAGTGAATTTATACGACAATCATTGGAATTACATCTTTTTTTTGCGAGAATTATGAAGGAACACTCATTCTTTTTACAAGTAGGTTTTACGCCAAAGGATTCAAATTATATAGAGGAGGCAAATGCCTTTAGAATGGAGTTTGACATACTTTTAGCTGATACAATATCTCTTTCTAATGGTGTTGTTAGCAACGATGTATTAGAGTCTGGTGAAGTAGTAACACCTTTTACATTAAAAGCTGAAATGGCTTCAGCATATTTTACAGGAGTTAAAATTCCAATTAATTTTACAAAAGCAGAGGCTGGATTAAAGGGTGATACTTTAAGTATGGACAATAATACGCGTCTTGAACAAAAAGTATATATGCTCAATAATAGGGCTATGGAATTAATTAAAGGTTTAGCACAGTTTAAGACTATGCTATTATCAGATGTTTTGTCTTGTAAGATATTCACAAATAATTTTCCTTTACTTTTAGACCATATATTAAGAGAAGCAAAGTTCTATTTTCAGTTAGTTCAAAGGTTGCAAAGCCGTGAAGAAATCAACTTAGATGAAGAGGCTTATGAACAAGAAACTTTTTGGAACAGAATTATGGCTGAACATTCAAAATTTATTCGTGGACTTCTTGATCCAACAGAAGATGAATTAATAAATGCAGCAAATAACTTTGGAAATGAGTTTGATAAGTTGACAATAGAAGCAAAAGAAGCAATGGATAAGTCAATGCCAATTTCTCAAGTTACAGATGACAGTTTTAAAGCAACTATAGAAATAAGTAAGTTTAAGGCACAAGGTACGCAAGGATTGGTAGAGTGTAAAATAAAGTCTATAATAATACCACTATTGGGTGATCATACTTTACGTGAAGCAAATCATTATTTACGTTTATTAAAGATATTTAAAAAAGAGATGTAAAGTTTAAATTCAATTTAAATTATATGCTGAAAATGATTAGTTTTAAAATCTTGGTTAGTTTTTTTATTTTTAATAATTTGGTACGTATTTCTAGTATTAAAAATCATAGGTGGAATTATTCACCTATGATTTTTTATCATATTTTAACACTATATTAAAACATATCTAAAATTAAATAATAATTATATCAGAATTTTTTATGCAGCCTTGAACTGTAATGGCAGTTAACTGTAAATACAAGAAAAAGGCTGCCACAAAATGAATTTTGAAAACATTTTGTAACAGTATCTACTTTGTAATATATTGAAATCAAATTACCGAGCTCTTTCTTTAGCAAAGAATGAAATAGAATATATACTTGCAATACCAACTAAAGAATAAATAATTCTAGTTATCATTGAAACATTACCAAAAAGAGAATCAACTAAGTTAAATTGGAAAAAACCAATTAATCCCCAGTTAATTCCTCCTATAACTACTAATATAAGTGCAATTGTATCTAATGTTTTCATAAAAACACACTCCTTATTTAAATATATTAATAGTATGTATTTAAAATTTTTTTTTATTCTTTTATATTAGATTTTTAGGGATATATTTCTATCTATTATTGACGATTAAGTATTTTGTTACGTTAAATAATAATTATATAAATGCATGTTTCTCGTAAATCTGTTTATATTAAGGATATTGTTTAATGTAATTATAAATTAGAAATATACTGGAAGGGGTGCTTGTATTGAGGCGAATTTTATTGAAAAATGGTGTTTTATATGATTTAGAAAAAGATAAATATAATTAATCAGAAAAAGACAGGAGGTTAAACTATGAAGCAAGAGACACAGCCTTGAAATTTACATAAAGTATTAAAAAATTTATACGTATTATATACATTAACAAAACACGTGAGTAATTAAATAAAGGAGATATGAAATTATGAAAAATAAACCATATGACAAAAAAAATAGTATTGGTAGTCTTGGAAGTGATTTAACTACATGTATTCAAAATTTTCATTATGCAGGGGAACAGATAGAAAAGACAGACGATGAAAAAATGAATAAAGATCAAGTGAATGCGAAAAATATCAACCTAAGTTCTTCAAATATTATCAAACATTAATTAAATGTTTATCTGATGTCTAGACACTGTAACACCCCCCTAGACTAGGTACCCCTTGAGGGTATAAGTTCAACTAAGATTCAGCTGGGGATCAAACCCCACCTGAATCAAGTTTCACTTGATAATTTACATAAAAATAGAATTATAGTTTCATAAATGAAAAATATCTAAAGTTATCTAATAAAAGTTTTCAATACTACTTTTGTTAATATTTTAGTAGGCTATTATTTATGATTAAGGTTAATATATTACTGCTAGCAAAGAATAAATAATAAGATTTTCAGGAGGTAGAAATATATGAGTTCAAATAATTATGGTAGTAACAAAAGTTTAGTTCCAGAAGCAAAACAAGGGTTAAACAAATTAAAAACTGAAGTTGCATCAGAAATTGGATTACAAAACTATGAAAGTGCAGATAAAGGAAATCTTTCTTCAAAACAAAATGGAAGTGTTGGTGGAGAGATGGTAAAAAAAATGGTACAAAGTTACGAACAAGGACTCTAAAAAATAAATAATTATAAATGCATCAAGTATATTCTTGGTGCATTTATAGATTAAATTGTAAAAATTATAATATAATATTAAGGTGATGATTTTATGAGCGATATAAATATAAAAGAATTAATAGAAACAATAAAAGATCTTCCAGAAGAGAAACAAGAAATTATATTATATTTAACAGAAATATTCGAAGGGGAAGAAGATACTATAAATGAGTATGTGAAAAATGAATTAAATAAATATGAATAAGGTAGCAACTAATCGGTGTTACCTTATTTTTTTTTACAAATTATTAGAAGATATAAAGAAATTATAGCTTAGTATAAGTGATGGAGCTATTTTAGCTTTAGGAATCCAATCATTAAAAATAATTAAATCTTTGATATAAGCTAAACTTTCTTTTAAACCATAATACGCATTACCAATATTAATTTACTTAAATCTAATTAGAAGAGGTTATCAATTATATTTTATTATCAATTGATAACTATTTTTATGGAAAAATATTTTAGAAAATGGTTGCATATATGAATTTATAGCATAGTATAAAATATAAAGTATATTTCCAATTGATAATAAATTGGGTATATTATAGGATTAATTTGAATAAATTTTATTAATTAAAAGCAGGTGTTATTTTGATAAGAGACAACTTTAAGGAAATAAAAAAAGTACTATGGATTATCATGTTTGCAAATATAGTAGTGGCTATCGCAAAAATAATTATGGGTATTATTATAAACAGCTCAAGCATGACAGCAGACGGATTTCACTCAATAACAGATGGTTCTTCAAATATTATTGGACTCATCGGCATAGGAGTAGCTGCAAAACCTATTGATGATGATCATCCATATGGTCACAGAAAGTTTGAAACACTTACAGGACTATTTATTGTAGGTATGTTGGTCTTTTTGGGGTTTAAAATTATGACTAGTGCAGTGACTAAATTAATGAATCCAGTTAAACCAGAAGTTACTATAGAAAGCTTGATAGTAATGATAATTACACTTTGTATCAATATATTTGTTACAAAGTATGAGCATAGAAAGGGTACAGAGTTAAATAGTACAATTCTTATTTCTGATTCAATGCATACACGAAGTGACATATATGTAACAATTGGTGTAATTATTACACTTGTTGCAATCAAATTAGGAGTACCTCCAATTGTTGATGGTATAGCATCTCTTATAGTAGCTATTTTTATATTTCATGCAGCTTATGAAATATTCGAAGGAGCCAGCAGCATTTTAGTAGATAGTAAAGCAGTTGACACAGAAAAGATTGAGAAAATTGTAATAGTCAAAGAAGGAGTAAAGGGAGTTCATAAGATAAGGAGTCGAGGCACCATTGATGATATGCACATAGATATGCACATACTAGCCGATTCTAGACTGAATCTTGAAGAATCGCATAGACTTGCTCATGAGATTCAAGATTCTCTAAGGAAAGAATTAAATGATAATGCAGATGTCATTGTACATCTAGAACCATATAAAGATGACACCGTAAATAAGGTTGCAAATTCAAATATATAAAGGATTTAATCTTGAAATTAATATATAGGGTCTTAAAACAAACGAAAAGAATACCTCATCATCGCAAGACTAAGTATTCCCTTCTAATAAAATAACAATCTAATAACCTAAAACATTATCTTCAGTTTTGGATTTATTAGTTTTGTGTTGTAAGGAGATATAGCTTTAAAGTTTGAACTTTTTTTTCAAACGCGAATAATTAAAATTTGAATTTCAAATAATAACTATAAAAAAATGTTTATAGTTTTGAAGGAGATTTCTATTTATGAAAAAAATATTCACTTTAATTGTTATTATAAATCTTATTGGAATAATAATTGGATGCGGGACAGGTAATAGTGAAGATACAATAGCAAATAGCTCAATAGAAAAAGATAGATTGGAAATAATAAAAGAAAAAGGAGTAATAACTGTTGCTGGGCCACCAAAGGAAATCCCATTTTTTTTTATAAATCCTGAAACAAATCAGACAAGTGGAATTGATTTCGATATCATAACTGAAATCTCAAGGAGGCTTGGAATTAATAAAGTTGAAATTAAGGAAGCAACATTTGCAAATTTGTTAGAAAAATTTAATAGTGATGATAGCATAGATATAGCAGTCGGTGGAATATTTATAACTCCTGAAAGTAAAAAGTTAGTAACATTTACTAAGCCATTGTATAAAGAATCAGAAGCTGTTATTGTACCGAAATTTTCAAAAATTAATTTTATGAATGATTTAAAAAACACAGTAGTTGGAGTAGAAAAAGGAACAATATTTGAAGATTTAGCGAAAAAGTGGAAGGAAAATAACTTAATAAAAGAGGTAGTAATTTTAGAAAGTACAACTGAATTATTTGATGCTATAAGAAATAGAAAAATTGATGCGGGTTTAGCTGATTCTATTATTATAAATTATCATTTAATGGAGGAAAAAGATCCTTTATTAAGAAGCTTAAAAGATTATACTCCTGAATTACAAGGAATTATGGGAATAGCAGTCAAAAAAAATGATGTTTTCTTATTAAACGCATTAAATGAAATAATTGATGAGATGAAAGCAGATGGTACACTTAATGCTATTCTTGCAAAGGATGGACTAGATAAAAATAATATGATATGAAGTAAAATAAACAATGTTCTTTGAAAATTAAATAATACGATATTAAATGTTCAAAATTACCATAAATAAAAATCTGAAAAATGTGAATGATAATAAGTGTTCTAGATTACTTAACTAGATATAATAAATTATTTGAATTACATTTGGAGGATGAGAATTTGAAAAAAAAATTAAGAGTTTTTTTATTTTTTGTAAATATACTTTTTGTTATTTTCCTCTTTGAAGAAAATGTAAATAGCATGTCTGCAGACGGTAACACAACAACTATCGAAGATTTAAATGCAATCAAAAAAATCCCTATTGATAGAAAAAAAGTACTTTATTTAACTTTTGATGATGGTCCTAGTAGTAACGTTACAAATAATGTGTTGGACACCCTAAAAGAAAATGATGTGAAAGCAACTTTTTTCCTAATTGGTAGTCAAATTGAAGGGGCAGAAGATGTGGTAAAAAGAATTAATGATGAAGGGCATAGTATAGGACTTCATACGTATAGCCACAAATATAAGAGTATTTATTGTAATGAAAATACATTTATAAATGAAATGATTGCATGTCGTAATGAAATAAATGATATAGTTGGAATTTCACCCAATATAATTAGATTTCCAGGAGGTAGTTATAAACATTTAAACAAGAATTATTTAAAAAAGTTACATGACAATAATTTTAAAATATATGATTGGAATTTAGATAATACAGATGGTTTAAAGCCTAAACTCTCGACATATAAATTATATAGAAAAGCGATAAAGGGAAGTAAAGATCTTCAAACTATAATACTACTTATGCATTGTACAGATATACACAAAAACACTTGTAAAGCCTTGCCACAAATAATAGAATACTATAAATCACAGGGATATGAATTTAAAACTATTACAGAAGATACACCAGAATTGTATTTCCCAATAACAAAAAAACGTTAATTTCTCTAGAAAGATATTGCATGTAATCGAAAAATTAATAATATAAATTAATAATATAAATTAATAATTTATATGTT
>Ga0302161_10000095_pt1 | contig 19197 bp, 13 predicted proteins | sample I_Fen_E2_1_FD_193498 | JGI IMG/M metagenome (GOLD analysis project Ga0302161, IMG submission 193498) | Peat permafrost microbial communities from Stordalen Mire near Abisko, Sweden - I_Fen_E2_1 | ecosystem: Environmental > Terrestrial > Soil > Wetlands > Permafrost | place: Sweden: Abisko...
CAACTACTACTCCAACTACTACTCCAACTACTACTCCAACTACTACTCCAACTACTACTCCAACTACTACTCCAACTACTACTCCAACTACTACTCCAACTACTACTCCAACTACTACTCCAACTACTACTCCAACTACAACTAATCCGACAACACCGACTACTACTCCAACAGTGCCAACAACTGGAACAGTTGTTAATAGTGGGAGCAGTATCCAAACTGCTATTAACAATGCAAAAATTGGAGACACCATAATAGTTAATACGGGCGTCTACAAAGAAAGCCTAAACCTAGCTAAACAAATAAACCTGATTGCTAATGGAACAGTGAACATCAACGGAGTATCAATAAGTGGAAGCGCCGTTAAAATTCAAGGATTTACAATAACAGATAATTATGGAATTACATTATCCAATACAAACGGAGTTAGTATTTTAAACAATATAATTCACTCTACCCTTGATGGTATAACTGATGTAGGAACAAATCTGAACCTTTTAGTATCAGGTAACACAATAACCGGTACAAATCCATTATATGGTAATGGTATGGCATTTGAAGGTGTAACCAACAATGCACAAATACTAAACAATGTAATATCAAACACCTTGCATGGAATACTCTTCGATGTAGCGAGTACCAACAATGTAATCAGTGGAAACACAGTACAAGGAAATGGATTAATCAGTTCATCAGACAGTATGGATGTACAAGGAGCAGGAATCTACACCGTAGATGGTAGTAAAAACTTCCAAATCCTCAACAACATCGTATCTGGTGAAAGAGACGGAATAGCAATACAACAAATAGGCAGCGGAACTGCAAGCGGATTCACAATATCTGGAAACATCTGCACCAACAACCTGAACGCTATGTGGTTAACATTATCCAACAGTTTAATAACAAAAAATACATTGTCAAATAATAATGAAGGAATAGATATTGTTGGTAACAATAATATGATTAGCCTGAACATTATCACAAATAACAGGGTAGTCGGGATAGCAATAACAACAACGAAAAGTACAGATACCAATACTGTTTCAGGAAATACATTAAGTGGAAATCAGGGAAACTATTATATCGTAGGTCCAGGAAAAGTCATTGGAATGTAGTCAATTAAGTAGAAACAAATTTCCCCATGTATTCTTTAATAAGAATTCTATGGGGAGTTTTTTATTATCAAAATCCTCATGATTATTCATTAAGTATAAATCCCAATTAGATTAATAGAATGTTATAACAATATTTGAGGCACTATTTTAAAATTTATATATATGATAATAAAAAAATAAATTGGATCAAATATGGATGAAAATAAACATTATCTCCAGATAGATATAATTAAAGCATTAGCTATTGTTTCGGTAATTATTGTCCATACTGTACCTACGTATATCAGTTCATCTTTACTATCAACTTTCACTTTGGAACAAGCTGTACCGGTTTTTTTATTAATTATGGGTTTGAATGCTGGAATGTCATTTAAAAGGAGGGGATTTACCACTTTAAGTCAGATGTATTCTTGGAATTATTTCCAGATACGTTTGACACGTTTTTTAATTCCATTTGTAATTATATTTTTTATATCAATTATATTAGGTTTATTGTTTGATAAAACTCTTTATTTTGGAATATTAACATTCATTGGATATATTCCTTTGAGTGGACCAGGTAACTATTTTATTTCTCTTGTTCTCCAATTTATTTTTATATTCCCATTACTTTATTATATTTATAAACGTAATCCAGTATTCCTTTTAGTTTCTGCTTTTATTTTGAGTTTTGTTTGTGAATTAGTAGCTAACCACATATCAATATTCGAAAATAATTCATATATTTATCGTGCATTTATATTGAGATATATATTTGTAATTGTTTTAGGGATATATGCTATTGACAATTTAAATACTCATAATCTTAATTCTATAATTAAAAATAAAGTGTTTATGATTGGTTTAGGTGTGAGTGTTGTTTATATGGTATTAGTTTCTTTTGTTGGATGGAATATTTCCTTTTTTCAGAGTAGTTGGCAACCAGGAATTTTTATCTCATTTTTTTATACATTATTTTTATGTGCTATTTTAATAAGATATTTACCTTCTATTTCTACAAAAATATGGGATAAAATTGCTTTAATTGGGAAGGCATCATACCATATTTATCTAATTCAAATTCTTTTTTTTGGTATAGGATTATCAATTATAAGTCTTTTTATTAAATCCTTTGTAATAATCCTCATATGGAATATAGTACTTAATTTATGTTTAGGAATTCTTTTTTATTTATTAGAAAAAAGGATTTTACAAAAATAGTTAAAGATTATTACTAATATGTAAATTGATATAAACCTCACTAGATATAGAAATTTGAGTATTGTCAGATTTATGTTAAAGATCATTACCCTTTCAGGATTCATTATAAGATTAACTAAACATTAAAAATATTACTTACCAATGCTTCTGTCGATCATTCCCCCTACTGATTGGAGAATTATTCCTGTAAATGAAATAAATGCTCCAACAATAGTTATTAAAGCTGCAAAGGTAGTTGGGGTTAGTGTGTGACTATTACCAACTAAATAATCTGTTAAGAAAATGGAACCCATTACCAACCCTACACCGATCATCAAGAATCCTGGAAAAGTATAAAAGTAGATTGGCCTGTTGAACTTAGTCTCATCGATTATATTAATTAAAACCCCTAAACCATGTTTTAAAGGATTTTCTTTAGATCCATTGAGATCGTATCGGACATCTATTTCAACTTCCTTTATTTTAAAATCTGCATTTGAGGCTTCTATCAACATTTCACTTTCAATACCATAACCTTTTTGTTCAAATCGAAATGCTGTTAAAGTTTTCTTAGAAAAAGCTCTAAATCCACTTTGACTATCTGTTACATTCACATTCGCATTTATGTTAGTTGCAATGTCAAGTACCTTTTGTCCTAATCGACGATATATTGGTGTATCTTTGCCGTCACCATTGATATACCTACTTCCATTAACTATGTCGGCTTTTCCATCCTTTATAGGTTTGATCAGTTTTGGTATATCTGATATTTTATGCTGTCCATCTGCATCCAAAGTTACTATTATGTCAGAATTTTTAGCTGCTTCGAAACCTGTTTTAAGAGCTACTCCTTTACCCATGTTTTTGTCATGCTTTATTAGTTCTGCTCCTGCTAACTCAACTATTTCTGCTGTATTATCTGTACTACCATCATCAATAACGATAACTCGATCAACGAACTTGCTGGCTTGCAAGGCAACGCTTCCGACAGATATTTGTTCGTTATATGCTGGTATAACTGCTGTCACTTCCTGCATAAATCCCCCTCCCAAAAATTTTGGCAGTTATGTTTGAATTTTCAAAGATTAATTTACATAAAATTTTGCCAATTATACAGATCTATTAGATAATATGAACATGCTGTAATAAATATTTATTGCATCTTATTGTGACCTTTTTCACCTAATATAGGTTTTATAAAATAAATGATACTTTTTGATGTGAAATCAAAATTTTATTTAATGTATTGTCCAAAAAATATTTAAATATACTGAGGATATGGATTAATTAGATTATTTAAAATTTATATCTAAAAATAAGATAGATTTACTCCTAAAATAAAGAAAATTACATGAATCAAACTGTGATTTATAATATAATAGTAATCTTATTTTTAAAATCTTTTGAAAACTTATATAATTCTTTAAATATTTTCTGTTATTATGAATTGGTGAAATTATATTGGAATTATGAAAAATTATTATTATTATTCTTATTAAATTGTTTTTCAATTATTGAATTTCAATGAAAATAATATTAATAAGAAATGTTTGGTTGTAATTTAGATCTAAATAATTATTTTTAAAAAATCAAACAAAGATTATACATCGTGTTTTTATTATTTATTTAATTTTTTTCTATAATTAATCATTTAATACATGAAATGGAGTTTGATTTTGGTAAAACTACATATCAACGAATATTAAAAAAAATTATACGCTTCGCTGTAAGCTTACCTTTCACAATAGATTTATATCATTAATTTGATTATGTGATATTTTTCACAAAAAAAGGATAGTAACTAAATTCACACACATTTTAACAAATATAATGGAATTCGTGAAAATAATCACAAAAATCACAATTTCTAGGAAAATTTAATTTATTATATACTTATAGTTCTTATTATTCTATTAAACTTTTTTTTAAAATTTTAAATTACTTATAATCAATTATTAAACATTTTTTATATGTTTTAAGTATTAATTAGATTTTCTTAATGAATATAAGTTTTTAAAAGGGTTATTTATTTTTTTTTATTATTAGTCATTTTATTTAAATATAAAACAAAATAAAGTATTATTACAATAATTAAGACATTAAAAATTATTATAAGGAAGAAGTAATGGTTAATATCTTGTTTGAATCGATATAAATAGTGTTAATACTGTAATCATACTCTTAAATTTTATTTTTAAATTGGAGTCTATCACATATTATTTCACACAAAAATAGATCAATTTATTAGAGACTATGTACAGAATATAACTAAAGATGTGAAATGTATATTTGGAAATTTTTTTAAACATAATAATCCGATTGGAATGATTTAAAATGAATGATCAAGAACGAAAAAATACTTCGATTGCAATCATTGGAAGCCGTGGTATTCCAAATAATTACGGTGGATTTGAATGTTTTACAGAAATTTTAAGTCAAAATTTGGTGAAAAGAGGATACACAATATATGTAAGTTGTGAACACGCCGGTAAAAAAAACAAACCATCAACTTTCAATGGGGTAAACCTATTCTATTTCCCAATAAAACATCCTAAATCTGCTTTTTTGGGGATGTTTTATGAGATATTATACGATGTATACTCATTGTTCATGGCTAGTCTTAAGGCAGATCAGATTTATATGCTGGGGTACAGTGCTGCACTATTCTTTTTCATACCAAAATTATTCAGAAAAACATTTTACTTGAATCCAGATGGATTTGAGTGGAAGCGGGCTAAATTTAATTCTCCTATAAAATTTCTTTTGAAAATAAACGAAATAATGGGTTCATTCTGGGCAGACAGGATAGTAGCAGATTCCAAGGGAATAAAAGAATATTATGATAAAAAATATGATATCGAATCGTCCTTTATTGCATATGGTGCAGATGAAATACCACCTGTAAAATGGGATAACGAAAAACTTCCAGAAATATTAAAATATGGAATCAAAATAAATCCTGCTTATTGGCTTTTAGTAGCAAGATTAGAACCTGAAAATAATATTCATACCATAATAGAAGGTTACATCAAGAGTGATGCAAAAAAACCGTTAATAGTTGTAGGTAATTTTGACTCGCCCCAATATGAACAATACATCAAAAGTATAGTAAATGAATTATCTGCTGATAAAAAAATTGTTTTTACAGGTGGAATATACGATCTCGAAGTATTAAACATGTTAAGACAGAATTGTTTCGGATATTTACACGGTCATTCTGTAGGTGGCACAAATCCTTCTTTAGTTGAGGCTATGTCAATGAAAAATCTTTTAATTGCCCATGATAATCAATTTAACAGGGAAGTATGTGAAGATACTGCTCTTTACTTCCTTAATTCTGATGAGCTCAAATATAGGATTAATCAGGTCGAAAGAAATCCAGAAAATTATCAAGAGTACAAATCAAGAACCTATGAAAGGGTTAAAAAAGAATATTCATGGGATAAAATTGTTGGACAATATCATCAGTTATTCAAAGCAAACATAAAGGAGGGAGAAAATGAAAGTTCTGTTCGTAAATTATATGGAGACCACACATCCCGGCGGAATTAACATGGTGGTACGTGAAATAGCCAAAAATATAGCAGATATGGGCCACGAATCCATAGTTTTACAACCTAACCCTGCAAATCTCCCAGATGAAGAGATCTATGATGGTTTCAGGATCATAAGAATATCCTCTCATTTGGATAAATATTTCTACGGTTTAAGCCTGGGCATATATCAGTTTTTAAAAAATAATCTTAAAGAAATTAATCCTGATGTTATCCATGTAAATGGATACCATACCCTACAGTCCATTGAGGTAATCCACACAATAAAAAGTATCGATCCCAATATTCCACTTATATTCTCACCCCATCATGATGTTGCTCCTGGGACACTTGCAGGCAAATATTTCATGAACATTCATAATTACTTCGGTAAAAGGGCAATAGAAAAATGTGATTTTATTACGTCTGTTTCTCAATTTGAAGCAGAAAGTACCATGGAACTCTTAAATGTAGATCCAAACAAATTAAAAGTGATTCCTAACGGGATTAATGTTTTGGATAATCCAGAAAGTTCTGAAATAGACCTTTCTAAGGATATTATAGGTGTTGATGAATCCAAGGATATTAAAAAGGGCAAGAATATCAACCTTTTGTATACTGGTTATCTCATCACACGAAAGGGTGTGGATTTTTTATTAAAAAGTTTGAATGCTTTAGTCCATGATTTAAATGTAAAAAATGTTACTCTAACAATAATTGGTGAGGGCCCCGAGAACAAAAACCTTTTGGAGTTATCAAAGGATCTTAAACTTGATAAATACATAGAATGGAAACCATTTCTATCCAGGGATAAGCTGATAAAAAAGATAAAACAATCAGACATATTCATGTTACTTTCACGATCAGAAGCTTATGGTATAACAGTTGCCGAAGCATTGGCACTTGGAACCCCCTGTATAATAACAGAAAGAGCAGCACTAAAAGAATTTTCAAATGAACCCGGATGCTTCGTTGTTGATTATCCACCAGAACCCCAGGAAGTAGCAGGTTCAATACTTGATGTCTATAAAAAAGATGTGACCATAGGCCCATTCACAGAAAAGATTAGGCCCTGGAACAAGATTTCAAAGGATTATGAAGAACTTTATGAAGGAATGTTATCAAAATAAAGTTTTCTAAATATTCATAAAATTTAAATGATGGTATTAGAGTAGAACGCCCATTCTACCTAAATACCTCCTCATATTAATTAATTGTATTAGTGAGAATAATACAGCTTAAATCTAAGTAAACTGTTTTATATGTATTATTAAATGGTTTGCTAAATTATTAAGCCGTTGTTAGTATTGTTTTTCAATGATACACAATTGATTATAAAAAATAGGATTTGGGGGATTAATAATGGCAACGGCATATAAAATAAGTGATTTAATACTCATCTTAACTAGAAAGCAAGAAGAATACGGGGATCTAGATGTTGTCTATGAAGATGATTACATGAATTATAGAATAGCTATTCGTGTAGATGTGGATGAAGAAGTAATACCTGTTTTAGTAATTGGTTAAAGCCGATAAATGCTATTTATTGATGTCATATTATTTCAGCCAAATCATTACTGGTAACAAAAATAACATGTTTTATTTTATTAGATTTGGAAATCTTTTATTAATCATTATTTATATAAAAAATGATATATATTGACAATATTAATGTTATTAACATAATAATATTCAAACTCTAAATATTAATGTGAGCAAAATGAGGATTCAATTAATAAATTACCGAGTAATTAAGTCTCTAGACAAGATTAACGATGATCTCCTTGAAATGATAAGAATCTTTATCAGGGGGCGAATCAATAGTTAATTCATCTAAGCCGGATATTCAAAGCAAGAAACTTTTAGAACCATTAAAAAGTAATAGAATTAGAAAGTTACTTTGGATTATTCCAAGTATACTAGCTTTCTTAATAGCTTTGATCCCAACCTTAACTAACCAATGGCCATTGACATTGGATATATTTTGGCATATACATATTGCAGAAGTTTACAGTAAATATGGATTTACTTTAATAGATCCCCTTGTTAATCCGCCCAGCGGGACTTCAATAGGTTATCCTCCTCTTTTTGCTTATCTGATAATATTTTTAGGTAGTTTACTAAAAATTAATTATTTCGCAGTAGCAAAACTCATACAACCTTTTATGGCATTTTTTTCTGTTTTATCAGTATCATATGTTGCTAAAAAATTTTACGGAGACATTGCAGGCATTTCTGCAGGATTTCTCATTATTTCAAGCTACCTATTCAGCAGGATTGTATCGCCACTTCCAGAAACTTTGGCCCTTATATTTGTACCTTTGGTAATCTATCTCTACTACCGTGCTGTTGTATCTAATAATTATAAATATGCTGTATTATCCAGCTTCCTTTTTTTTATAGTAATACTTACCCATGTAGAAACAACATTACTAATATTTACAATAATCACTTCTATAACTCTTGTTGTGGGAATTCTAAAGAGAAAAAAAAGTTTTGTAACGAGTTACGCTTTATTTTTGTCTGTACCGTTACTTGCTACCTTAATTTTATATCTTACAACACTCTTAATCTATCCTTTTTATGCAAATAAAATTTTGACCATTGTGACAGGATACATCACAGCTCTACCTTTCAGCGATCCCATAAGTATTTTCAAATATATTGCATACCTTGGAATTGTACTGATCTTCGCTATCGCAGGATCAATTGTAGCATTGAAAAGGAGAAAATGTAAAGATCTATTCATTTTAGTATGGATTTTAGTAGTTTTCCTTGTAAGTGAATCTTACCTAGTTGGGGTTCGTGTTTATACTATAAGACTCCTGATTCATTTGCTTTTACCTTTAACAATTATTGGTGGTATGGGATTAAGATATCTATATCTAGATTACAAAAAAACTGAATATCCATCAAAATCCATCAGAAATATATTTTTAATTACAATATTTTTAATCTCAACGTTACTTGCAATCTCCACTGTTACAATAACGAACTTTCAAGTCACACCAAATTACAATACTCAACCCTTTGGATCGAGTGATATGATAATTCCTCAAATTGCCCCTCCAACCAATTCAGAGGTGGATCTTGCCATGTGGTTTAATAAGTATGGTGACAAAAAATCTGTGGTGATATCCAATAACTACGAAACTAATACTTTCCTATTGACAATGACAGGTCAGCCCATTGCAGATGTTTTATCCTCGGAACACGTAATAATGTGGGGATTTAGTACATCAGAGCTCGCTGAGAAAAATGTTGGTTATTTTGTCTTGGATAAGAGATTGAGTTTTTCCACAAATTCAAGTAAAATAGTAAGCCATGGTGCTTTCTTATATTTCAACAAAAACTACAATATAACATCTATTCTACCTTCAAACATCAAGTTGATCTATGAAAATCAAGATTACATGGTTTTTAAGGTATACTCAGAATGAAAACAAATAGATTTACAGTTTAAACTATAAAGTGAGAAAAAAAATGAATATTGGGATGATCACACCTCTGGACCCACGAACGGGTATAAGTATCTATTCTGCGATTTTAGCAGTTGAATTGGAGAATTTAGGTGAAAAAGTGAGCATCATAACTCCAGAAACTTCTTTTAATCAATTGGCTGTAAACCTTAAAGACGTAAATATGATTTCACCAGAAAATTATGATGTTGATGATTATGATGTAAACCACTTCCAACTCGCTAATTCAAATCTACACGAATTTCAGTTGCATTTATTGGATGATCACAGCGAAGAATTAAAAAATAATTCTAATATAATAACAACAGTTCATGATGCAAGAAACTTTGATCCTTTCAATATAAAGTGTTCTAAATGTATTTCCTTTGGTATCCATCTATCAGAATCCCCACTGATGTATCCATTCAATATTGTTGATAAGGGATTTCAAAGGATATCTAAATATTTAATTTTTCACAATAAATTTGCATTGAATGAATATAAAAATCGGTATAAACTTGATAATAACTCTCTTAAATGCATTCCTATTTCCGCTTATCGTTTTAATAGTACAAATCATCTTAAAATTGGAGCAGATCCTGTAAACAATCGAATATTAGTTCCAGGCTATATTTCTCCATTTAAAGGTCAAGACATTCTGTTAAAAGCTGTAAGTGAGATTGATCGTGATTTAAAATTAGTTTTAATGGGGAAGGTTATAGATGAAAATTATGGTATTTATCTAGATAGATTAATCGAAAAAGAAGGTATTCAAGATAAGGTGGAATTTCTAGGATTTGTATCGGATAATGAATTTATTGAAGAGATGGATAAAGCCCAAATAGTATTAGTCCCCCGGTTAATTAGTTCATGGTTAAAGGAAAGGACAATTTTTAGGATTAGAAAATTCTTAGGATTGGATTATTTGATCAATCAATCGTCAAGCGCTGTCTTAACAATGGCCCTGGCATCTGGAAAGCCTGTTATCTGCTCTAAAAATCAAGGATTTTCAGAGTATATTAACTCTTCTAGGGGCATACTCTGTGATGATAATGTTGAAAGTTGGATGAATGCAATAAACTATTTGTTAGAAAGTCCTAATAAATTAAAAGAGATGTCAGTTAATTCAAAAACATTTGCAAAAGATACTTTAAACCCTAATATGATTGCAAAAAGACATATTAAACTTTACAGAAAATGCGTTTTATTAAAAAATTAAAATGTGCAAATATGAAAATATTAAACCCTTTTCAGATGAATAATTGGGATATCAGTTATCTCTTCATATTCATATTAATTATCCAAACATTTCTATGGATAACCATATTTTTTAATTTAACTGGAAATCATATACCCATAATATCTGAAATATTAACCTCTATATCCTTATTTTATATAAATGGAGTTCTAATTCTCAGAATTCTCAAAGTTCACAATTTGGGAGATATTGAAAATTTTTTATACACCGTGGGGTTTAGCATAACTGTAACAATGTTTCTGGGTATGGCTATTGATTTAATTTATCCACTATTTGGAATACAAACTCCTATATCTACACTACCCTTAATAATTACATTTACAGTATGTACTTTTTTTTTATGCTTATTAAGCTATTCAAGGGATAAAACATTTAGCAAGCATTCTTACATTGATTTTAATGGAATAACAAATCCGGCACTCTTTTTATTATTGATTCCATTTTTAGCAATATTTGGAACTTATTTGATGAATTATTACCAAAACAATTCAATTTTAATGATTATGTATTTCTTAATTGCTTTCATACCTTTAATGGTAGCTTTTGATAAATTCATACCTAAAAGACTCTATCCACTGGCCGTTTTTTTACTTTCAGTATCCTTACTATTTTCTTCATCCTTAATTTCAAATTATATTAATGGCTGGGATATTAATTTGGAATATTACTTCTCTAATGGTGTTGTGACTAATTCTTTCTGGAACACTCAAATTCCTCAAGTACTCAATTCCATGTTAAGTTTAGTTATAATTGAACCGATCTTCTCCAAGATTTCGGGTTTGAGTATAGTTGATATTTTCAAAATTATTTTTCCTATCATCTTTTCCTTTGTGCCATTGGGCTTGTATGCAGTGTTCAAAAATCAAACAAAGGATAAAATAGCATTTATGGCATGCTTTTTATTTATATCAGTATTTATGTTCTTTTTAGAGATGCCATACTTAGCAAGACAGGAAATAGGGGAATTATTTGTTGTTTTAATAATAATGGTAATGATTGAAAAGAATTTGAGCAGAAAACAACTGTCAATATTCACAATATTTTTCATCCCTGCACTATTGGTATCACATTATTCATTGGATTACATCTACATGTTCCTGCTTCTATTTTCATATCTAATAGTTTTAATCAGGAATTTGAACCTAACACAGAAATTTTCGATTTTAGGGAGATTGCAACTAGTAAAATTTTTCTTCTACAATGAAGAATCTCAAGATGATAACATAAAATTAGATTATAAACTTCAGTTGTTGCTAATAATCAGCCTAACCTTTATTTATTACAACCTATTTTCAAGTGCAGCACTTTTTGATTTAACAGTTTTTACATTAAACAATGTAATACTTAATGTTTATCATTATCTATTTGATCCAAATGCTCTCGCAGCTGTTGGTATAGTTACAAGTGAAAAATCTCTATTAAGATCAATTGCATTAGTTCTACATTTAATAATCGAATTTGTGATTGGTATCGGAATTTTATTACTGTTATACCGGCGTACAAGTATGAAATTTAATGAGAATTTCAGTTTATTTTCTGTTATGAGTTTTGTAATGTTGGGATTGGTGCTGGTTGTTCCATTTCTTGCAGGTGCACTTAATCCTGAAAGATTTTATCAAATAGCACTTATATTTTTGTCAGTTTTCTTTGTGGTAGGATGGATTGGATTTTTCAATATTTTAAACAAGATATTCAATTATAAATGGAAAAAGAAATCGGTGTATATTAATTCTTTGAAATTAATTGCTGTATTCCTTGCTATATCATTAATATTTAACAGTGGAGTAGTATATGAAATATTTCATGACAAACCCACTTCTCTGTCATTGCACAGTACAATGGACGGTCCTAAATTTAATGATATGGAAATAACTGGAGCAGAATGGTTAAATAACCATAAAATGGATATTATAGTATATTCTGATGTTTATAGATCTCTTTTATTGAATGGATTTTTCATAAGTACACATACTAGTTTAGAAAATGGAACACAGGTTCTTCAACCATCTTATATATTTCTTGGAACCTATAATGTAATAAATAATAAGTATGCTGCTCCTGCAAGGGGATCAAGTCCCGTTTTCTACATTGATGATAGAAATTATACTACCAACTTTAACAGGAGTTATGATAATGGAGGTTCTCAAGTTTTTCTAACTTAATTAATTAATATTTTTAATCCGTCATAGGTTCCTTTTAGAAATGATCGTTTTTTGTTTTCATCTCTGTGAAGGATTACCACTGATAAGAGTATGATCCAGAAATAATAACCGAAGTAGTAAAGTGTAGAGGACAATATCTGAACTTTATGAGCATTTTTTTTTATGAATAGAAACCTGTTTTTTATCATATAATAAATGCTGTTGGCACTTAAATCTGATGCACGACCTTTGTGCCATATAATAGCTTTGGGAGCATATACTGAATCGTATCCTGCATTTTGTCCCCTGAAACACCAATCTATTTCTTCCCAATAAGTAAAATAATCAGGATCCAATAAACCAATTTCATTTATTATCTCATTTTTTATTAGTAAACAAGAACCTTCAACATAATCGACCTTTTTTTCTAAATCAAAACTACCATTATCTAATTCATCAGAACCAATAGGATGGGGTTGAAAAGTATTTTTGTTTAACTCTCCACCTGCAAAAGTAATAATCTTAGAAATCTCATTAGGGGTATAATAATAAATTTTAGGACCTACAAAACCAATTTTTTCCCCTTTTTGGGCAACATGGATCAATTCCATTAAAAATTTTTTATCAACTACTGTATCATTATTTAATAGCAGAACATAATCAGGGTTTATTTTTTGCATTACAAACCTAATTGCAATGTTGTTACCTTCTGCAAAACCATAATTTCTATCATTTTTAATGAATATAAGATTTTTTTCAGGGTTTAAACTGCTGTTAATGAATGTTTCTTCCAATTCAATTGCCTCGATTTCGTTGTAGTCTATTTCCTTAACTAATATTGGTTTATTCTGATCTGTGTAACTAACATAATTTGATTCTGGGATTATCTTTCCACTACAATAATCCCTTATTTTTTCGATTGAATCGTCATTTGATGCGTTATCAACGAGTATTAGATTATAATTATGATAATTTATTTGATATATCGATTCTAAGCATTCAATGCTGTCTTTCCAGCCTTTCCAGTTGAGTAATATAATTGCAACCGATGGATCGTTATATTTATCTCTCATTTAAGCCTCTAAATACTTTTACTCTTGATTAGATAAATTCTTAAAATATCTGGATTTCTTTAAATAAATGTAATTTCCGGATATATTGGAGTTAAAACTACATGAGTTCTCAAATTTATTGTATTTTTATTTTTACACATCTAAAATACCAAAAACTCTATTCTTTATTTGAATATTTGTTTATTTAAATTTTTTTTATGAATATCATATTTCCTTAGATAATCTTAACTTTGGAACAAATAATCTTCATTGCAGTAAAAGGGATATTATGAATTTTATTTCATATGCCGACGGAGACTATGATTTTATATTATAAGTAATAAAATATGCGTTGCAGTATAGGAAATTGTATCCTATAATAGAAAAAATTAAATGAAAGCTGATTTTACATATTTAGTTTAAAATAAATCTTATAACTTTTAGTTTGATTTATATTAAATTTAAAAAAAATAGGGAAAAGAATTAAAACTGCTTAAGCAGTTTTAAAACTAATTGAATAATGTGTTTTCAGTTTGTTTCCTGTTAAGTCTTTTACAGCTCCTGCTGGTATGTAGACTTGGTATTTGGTTTTACTTGTTCTTTTGGTTGTTTTGATGGTTAATGTTTTACCTGATATCTTTTTGCTCATTTTTAATTTTTTATTTTTGTTTAAATTTTTAACATAGATTTTGGTCCAACTGGTACTAGTTTTGATGCTTTCTGTGAATTTAATGATTATTGATGAAGTCTTTGACACGTGGGTTGCTTTATTTCGTATTGTAGTAGAATACACTTTAGGAGGAATAGTATCTGGTGTTGGATCTACTACTAGGTTGTTTTTATTGGTTGCTCCTGCGTATTTGCTATCATCTGCGCATTGTGCCTGTATGGTGTGTGTTCCGAGGGTTTCTATGATTGTGTGTTGTAAAGTTGCTGCTCCTGTTAAATCTGTTACTGCACTACCTAATGGAGTTCCATCTACACTGAATTGTATGGTTGTTCCTGAAACAGCTTTCTTGTTGTTATCTGTTAATGTTGCGATTAAGTTTACTATAGAACCTTTAATTCCGTGTGCTGTATTTACTACCATGGTTGTTGGTGTGTGGTCTACTTGTAGGTTGTTGTTGCCGCTGGTTGCTGTATACGTTTTGTCTCCCATGAATTTTGCTAGTATTTGGTATGTTCCACTGTCTTGAGTGATTGTGTATTTTGATGTTGCAATTCCTGAAGCATCTGTTGTAATTGGTGTACCTACAGGTGTTCCGTCTACACTGAATTGAATGTCTCCTATTATAGGGTTGTTGTTAGCTGTTAATGTTGCCATTAAGGTTACTATATCTCCTTTAATTCCTTTTGCTGTTTCTACTGCGATGGTTGTTGGTGTGTGGTCTACTTGTAGGGTGCCAGTATTGCTGGTTGCTGCGTATCTGTTGTCACCTATGAATTTTGCTAGTATTTGATATGGTCCGCTGATGGTCTGGGTGATGGTGTATGATAATTTTGCAATTCCATTAACATCTGTTGTTACTGGGGTACCTATTGGTGTTCCGGCCACAGTGAATTGTATGGTTTTTCCTTGAATAGGTTTATTATATTTATCAGTTAATGTTGCGATTAGTTGTTGTGTAGAATCTGTGATTCCTTCTACGGCTGTTACTGCGACTTTTGTCGTGAAATTACCTATTGATTCTTGATACAAATCATCTATTGTAACTGTAGAAATCTGACTGGTGGAGATATAGTTCATAATAGATGCGAAGTTATTACTTGGATATTGTAGATAGTTAGGATTTAGATCACCCGATGTAGGTACTAGATCGTGGAACAGGAGAACAACAGTAGAACCTGTTTTTGCCTGATCAATCATACTTTCAATTGTAGCAATGGGATCGGTATTTTGAACAACATAAGCAGGGACCTGATACATATTTATTCCACTAACAGTAGTAATCAAAGGATTTATATTTCGTCCAGTTTGAATACCTAAAGATGCCATAATAGCAAAAATTCTATCTACATCAGCTTGTGTACTTCCGTAATATCCTCCAGGGTAAGCTAAATCGTATGCTCCATTTCCCAGTCCATTACTTGTCAGAAAATTTATATTATCCTGTATTTCACTGGTGATTTGAGCATCTGTTAATGACGCGAAACTCTGATGGATATATCCATGGTTACCTATAGTCCATCCTGCAGCATACATCGCTTTTAGATCTGCTAATGTCATTGCATTATAATCAGGATTTCCTATAGTGAATCCATTAACATAGGCAGTTCCCACAATTCCATATTGTTGCATAATACTGAATGCAGAAGTGTATTGTGCAACATTTCCATCGTCAAAAACTATTAAAACCTGCCCAGGATCAGCTGCAGATACATCGTTTGCATACACTAAAACAGCGATGAAACAGATGAAAATTAATGCAAATTGAGGTAAGTACCTCTTAATACTATTTTTTTCAAATATATTAACAACCTCCCTTAATTCAATTTTACAAATTTAGTATTTGTGCTTTTCGTCACAATTTATGATCAACACAAATCTACATTATAATATAATGAATCTAGTATAAATAATTAACACCTTATTATAACTTATTTCATCTAATTACACCTTTTTTAGTTTTTATCCCTTTATATTCACTCAAACGTCCTATTTGTATAAAAAATAACTTTTAATAGATATATTGAATTAATTATAGAATTTAAATAATAAATATAAGATATAATTAATAAATAATCGTTTTAAATTATTTTTAATCTTCTATATATAATATATTTATTGTGATTTAATTTATAAGAATAAATAAAGAGTATTATAAGAAATAAAACAAAAATACAATATTTAATTATTTTATCAAAAATATTTTTTGTGAAACTTACAATCTTTATATAAAATAATTAATTAATCCTTTAATTCATTAAAGCAGTAACCTATGTTACAATTTAATACAAAATTTTCAAAATTTCAACTTTTAGACCAAAATATATCTCGAAAACATTTAAAATTTAGAATACACCCATTAGACTGAAAATAAATAAATAATAATTCTGGGTCAAATAGCAAATTATTATTATTATTTCAATTAATATTGGTAATAATCATTGATTATAGAGATCTAGATTATTTGTAGTATCGAAAGTTCATTTACATCATTTTTCTGTTTAAAGATTTTTATATCTTATAATTCATTGGTCTCAATATTATTATTCCTAAAAAAGAAAAGTTATTAGATATATTCTTGAGGATTCTTTGTCATATTATTACGTTATAATATAGGGTACTAAAATTAGTTCAAACTTTATATTAATTAATAAGCATAAAAATCATGGTATTTAATATTTAATTTCATTAGAGCATTGAATATCAAATTAAAAAAATTATTTTAATTGTAATATGTTTGGTTAGTCATGGGGTATGATTGCACGCCTTCTGTCAACTTCTCTTCCTATTATATAAACCATTCCCGCAATTAACAAAGCTATTAGTGTGATCATGTAATCTGAACTGGTGGTGAGTTCAAGCTGCCACTGCAACCAGTTTAATGGGAAAAACAAGTACATTCCACCAGAAACATGTTCAAGTGAACTATCTAATACGTAGTGAGTTAAAACTCCCAGTCCTAAAAATAAAAATGCCTTTTTTCTCTCTGGAAAAAATAATGATAACATTCCAGCAACTATGACAGAACCTGTAGGTATGTGTAATATTTCAAAGTAATCAGTAGCATCTATACCAATAAACTGTAGAATTATTACTATTTTGAAAATGTCCGGTATTAAAGCTCCAGTAATCACTATCAATGTGTTTGCAGCATTAAACTCCTTAAATTTAAAGCTTAAAATACGGCAGAGCGTCCATGCCACAACAATGTGAGTTACCCAGTCCGGCATATTACTTCAATCTCCTGAATTCCATTTTTCTGAAGTCAAAGCGCCAGTAACGTCTAAAAAAGAATAAAAAGATTAAAAGGGCAATAAATGATCTTTGAAGCAAGAATTTATAATCAAATGTAGACACAGACTGTATTTTAGAGGCGTTTATCCGGTAAGAATTACCCAAAACCCCCAGTACTTCAACCTGATCACCAACAGACACCTTTTGGGTTGAATATACTTTGTAGTAAACAACATTGCGATGATATGCATCTGTAAGTAAAAAACTATTATTATAAACCTGTATTACAGAACCTGTAACAGAAACAGTTTCTCCAGTGGGATAATTTTTTAGAATAACAGCTGTATTGGGATATTGAAGATGATTTTGATAGTTAGCTGAATAATAGCCTCCGAGTAAAATTAAAACTAATAGCAAACCAAAAAAAATGAACGCCCTGTTTGTTAAAATTTTTTTAACAGTTGTATAAAGTTTTAGTTGAGTCATTTGATGATCACTTTGATAAATGTAATGTATTTTGGATTGATACTATGATGATTTGATATAATGTTATGATCGATTAAATATTCATAATATTTTTATTCTAAAAAAATATGTTATTGGATTTAAAAGTTTAATTTCATAAAAGTTTGAAGCAGATACTCAAGTTTTGATCTTGATGTCTATTTTTGATTTATTTGAACTATTTTGTATTTTAGTGTATGTTTGATATTTAATTTCAAATTGAGTATCTAGACCAAAAAATTTAAAATATGCAAAAAAAAGAAGATGAGTTCAGATTCAATCAATCGATTCCAGATCCTCAAAATTTATGGTAACTTTAGTCCCATTGCTTCTGTCAAGGTCAATTTCACCATCAAGTTGACCTGTTATATTGTTAACCAGCTGTAATCCTAGAGATTCAGTATTTTTGAAATCAAGTTCTTCTGGAAATCCTATTCCATTATCACTAACTATGAGCTGATATCTATTTCCTAGCAATTTCAATGACACACTTACTTCTCCAGTCTCATTATGGGGAAATGCGTGTTTAAGAGAGTTTGATATGAGTTCGTTGATAATAAGACCACATAATACTGCTGTTTCCATATTGAATTTTATATCATCTATTTCTATTATTGTAGAGATCGTATCGCTGACATCATAGGAGTCAAGTAGATCCGAAGTTAGACTTGTAACGTAGTCAGAGAAGTCGATCTTGGAGTGGTCTGTGGACTTGTATAGTTTTTCATGTATTATGCCCATTGATTTAACCCGGTTCTGACTTTCTTTTAGTACGTTAACAGCTTCTTCATTTTTTGCATAATGAGTTTGAAGGTTTAAAAGGCTGTGAATCACTTGCATATTATTTTTAACACGATGATGAGTTTCCTTGAGAAGTATGTCCTTCTCATTTATGGACGATTTTAATCCTTCTTCTGTCTGTTTTCTTTCAATTGCATATTTTAATGTACGTCCCAGCAGTTTTTTATCCACCTGTCCCTTAATAAGATAATCCTGAGCACCTTCTTTAACTGCACTTAAACCTAGATCTTCATCTTCTAGGCCGGTGATAATTAT
>Ga0302161_10000096_pt1 | contig 19196 bp, 19 predicted proteins | sample I_Fen_E2_1_FD_193498 | JGI IMG/M metagenome (GOLD analysis project Ga0302161, IMG submission 193498) | Peat permafrost microbial communities from Stordalen Mire near Abisko, Sweden - I_Fen_E2_1 | ecosystem: Environmental > Terrestrial > Soil > Wetlands > Permafrost | place: Sweden: Abisko...
ATAGTTATGCCAGTAAAAGTTATATGTTGGATTAGAAAATCAGAAAGCACTTAAAGACTATTTATCTTTATTTACAAGAAATTTAATTAGATTTATAGATACAGAAGCAATTATAAGAGACGTAATTAAATTAGAAAAATATGAATGTAAATGCACTGCTGGACAAAATATAAAATGGAAAATAAACTTATCTACTTTTTATTGAAGCAGAAGAGAATTCTTTTGTAAAATTCGCATCTAAATATGCTGAAGAGGAATTAAACACTATGGATGAAATGGTAGAAGCTTCTGTTGGAGAATTTTTAAATCTACATAATGGAATTTTCTTGGTTAATATGTCTAATGAAGGCATATAATTAGAAATGACTCCACAGGAAGTGTCTTCTAATATGATGATAAATAATGTCTATAAAGTATCCATAGAACTATCCTTTGGTGAAATAAATATCTTAATTAAAGAAGAGTAGTATATTAAAAATATTCTATAGCCTCTCTACTTTTGTTCTAGAGAGGGTTAGTGTTGACGTAGTGAGCATTTCTGCAATCATTATAGCTTCTTCATCTCCACTAAATCTACAATTTAGTGAAGTGCTTATACTTGGAAACTTCTGTGACTTATTAAGTTTATTCCTCATCACATAACCTAAAATTAAATTTTTGGAAAGCCTTTAAGCAGTCTAGTAGTAATAATTCCTTTGATCTTATTCTTCCCACAACATTATATTTTCCACTGTTCCTAAAATCTTCTAGGGATATTTCTAGTTCTCCATGAGATAGCAAATTTACTATCCTAAACTTTTATATTTATTGATTTTAAAAATTATAAATTTCTTTTAATGATTTCAATAATGACTTCGCATATTTTTTCACATTTTACATTACCAAATTAATTTATATTATTTTATGTATTCCTTGTAATCTAGATGAACTGTAAATCCTGTGTCATCAAATTTATAATTTGTATTTTCAAGAGGAAGCTTGCCAGAAGCTAAATTCATTCCAATAGCATAAAGAGCTTCAGCAAGATCATGAGGCTCTACAACAGCAGTCCCTGCCATAAATCCTTTTTGTATTAAATCTTTGGCAGCTGGCATTCCGTCAATTCCCACAACTGGGATTGTTGCTTTTCTATCACCTTTATTATATCCATATTTCTGCAAGGCTTTAACAGCACCTACTGCCATAGCATCATTATTTGAAATTATGGCTTCAATTTTGTTACCGTATTTAAGAACCAGTGATTCAATAGAACTTTTAGCGCAATCTTCCATCCATTCACAAGAATTGGCTGCAAGTTCTTCTGTTTTTATTCCAGCATCATTAAGTGCTAAAATGGAGTACTTTGTTCTTAAATATGTTAATGGACTGCCAATTCTGCCTTTTAACATAACATACTGCAATATGTTATCATGATTTTTATCTATAGACTCTTTATTAGAATTCCATTCATTAGCAAGAATTTTTCCCTCCATAGTACCAGATTGCTCAAAATCTGCTCCAATAACCACAAATGGCTTATAAGATTTAACAAAGTTTATTATGTCTTGAGTCGGATCTGGATTTAAAATTAAAGGAATGTTTTTTTCCATAATTTTAAGCAAAGTGCTTTCTACATCCTTTAAGTTAGGAGTAATTATACCTACAATAAAAAGGTCAAACTTTTGTGTAAGGGCTTTTTCAATACTTTCATTTTGTGTAGCTTGATTATCTTTTGCGTCAAAGAAGATAAATTCAACTTTATTTCCATTTTCTTTTTGAATACGTTCTAAATTTTGTTTAAGGAGAGAAATATACATAGCATTAGAATTATCGAAGAATACACCTACCTTAACAGGAGTGCCTTTACTAAAATTTGAACTAGCAGATACATTATTTTTAGAAATTCCTACTAGTAGAACCATTATCATAACTGTAATCATAATAAATATTAATAATTTTTTTAAAATTCTCATTGCAATCCTCCATGATGTCTATTTAATCTTAGGATGTGTTTTAATGAAAAAAATATTCTAATTCCAGTGTAATTATCTTAGAGGATAATTGTCAGAATATATGGAATATTTATATATAAAGAGAATCTTATTAATTAATAAAGTGCCTGCTGTTCAGATTAAAAGCACCATACATAAAGGAGGGTTCAAATATGAAATTTATAGATAATTTAAGAAGCAAACTTAGTGGATTATATGATGCAATGTCTCGCTATCCATTAACTGTACTTTTTCTTCTTGCAGCTGCAATTGTAAATGCAAAAAGTATAACCCTTGACGAACCTTTTTACAAACTTCTTCTGACATTTGTGGTTGGAGGATGCCTTAGTTTTGTTGCCCAGGCAGCCTTTGAACGATTTTTTGAAAAATTCTCACACGTCTTGTTTTGATGGTCATCTGTGTACTCTTGACAGTCGGATATTTCCTCATTGTCAATCAGTACACAACAACCAACTTAGAAACATGGATTAGAACATTAGTTACTCTGTTCTCACTTGTTATCGCTTATATCTGGGTACCAGTGATTAAAAGCACTATCAGTTTCAATGAAAGTTCTATAAAATGTAAAAATTTCAATATTGGCTTTTACTCTAAATTGTATTTTTCGTAGAATTGAACTTGCTACCACTCCTTCTTTATCAGATTCTAATATATTTATGGATTATTTGCCTTACCTGTATATGTATCATAATAATATGGAATTATAATTTCTCCATCAACAATCTCATAATTCGTATTTTCTGTAGGATTCAAATTATGAATTAAGTTCATTCCAATAGTATAAAACATTTCAGCTGCAACCTTCGAATCTTGAATAACAGTGCCAGTCATAAGACCTTTATCAATTAAATCTTTTGCTTCAAGTAATCCATCAATTCCAACAACTGCTATATTTTTTGATTTATCACCTTTATTGTATCCATATTTTTGTAGTGCTTCAATAGCACCTATTGCCATTGCATCATTGTTTGAAATTATTGCTTCAATCTTCTCATTATATTTAAGAAACAAGTTATCAATAGAACTTTTAGCTAACTCTTTTAACCAATTAGCATGTATCAGCTCAAGCTGTTGTGTTTTTATTCCTAAATCATTAATTTCTGAAATAACATATTTAGTTCTATCAATTGTTTGTGGATCATCAGTTACACCTTGTAACATAATATATTGTAGTACGCCATCACCATTTTTATCTATGGCTTTCTTATTACTATTCCATAAATCAACAAGAATTTTACCCTCTGCAATACCTGCCTGCTTAGAATCTGGTACTACAAAAGCAACTTTATTATAGAGTTTAGAAACTTTTGATACTATTTCTGGAGCAATATACATTAGAATTAATGGAATGTCTTCTTGTTTAACTTTATTAATAACGTCTTCTACAAAATTTTCTTTTTTATCTGCTGAGTTTAATATAACTAAATCAAATTTACTTTTTAGAGCAGAATATAATATTTCATTTTGTATAGCTATATTATTTTTTGCATCAAAGAAAGTAAATTTAATATTGTTCTTGCTTTCTTTTTCAATATTTTCTAAACTTTCTTTAAGTCTTATTATATACGGATGCTCAAGTGAGTGAATTATTACTGCAACGTTAACTATTTTTCTACTATTAAAATCTATATTCGAACTAGCAGATGTATTAACTTTAGTGGTACTTGTTAATGTAAAAATAATTAACATAACTAGAATTAATGTAATTATTTTTCTTAATATTTTCATTGTAATGCCCTCCACTCTATATAATTATTTAAAATTATATATTTAATATTAGATTGGCATATAAATAAAAATTTATTCTGAATTAATAAGAAAAATAAAGACAATTAAGATTCATATTGATGACTCTTTCTATGTTTCACCAATATTTATGCTTATAGTATAAATTCATATAGGCAATTTATAACATATTTCTAATCATCAACACAATACTTATGTAGCCCTAAAATTACAAACGGAATAACCCACGAAAATCAATTATGGTTTTTGTGGGTTTCATGGTGGAGGCGAAACGCAAGCTTTAAAATCCACCATTATATTTAATTATGTAAATTACGAGTTATAATATAAATATATATCTAATTGTAAATTTGCAATCAGTTTCGCTTACCTATTTCATAATATATAAAGATATAAAAGTATATTGGGATGCCTTGTTCTCTATATTAAGTACCACAAAATGTTCGGTAAGGACAGGTTGATTTCTCAGGTAGTGAGATGTAACCAGCCTGTTCATCTGAATAAACGTAAGGACTCGAAATCACATTAAGAAGCTTTTCCATCACGCTGTAGTCTCCTTTTTTCTCCGCGGCTTCCAGTGCCTCTTCTACTCTGTGGTTACGAGGGATTATCGCAGGATTTGAGCTTTTCATTAGCTCTAGAGAACAATCTTTGGATTCCTCCTGCCTACTCAGTCTTTCCTTCCATTTTTTATACCACTCAGCAAATAGCTCAGTATCAAACAAGTCCATATCCGAGAACTCATCAAAAGTTAATCCACGAAAGGTATTGGTATAATCAGCACCATGCTTGCGCATCATACTAAGCAGGCCTTTAATAAGGTTTTCATCCTGAGGTTCTTCATTAAATATTCCTAGTTTTGTCCTCATTCCTGATAGCCAATTCTTTTGATACAACTGGGTAAAATCTGAGATTGCATCCTGAGCCAGCTGCGTAGCCTTCTCTTTATTATCATGCAGCAAAGGTAATAGAGTTTCAGCAAATCGCACGAGATTCCATCCAGCAATATATGGCTGATTTCCATAGGCATAGCGACCTCCCCTATCAATGGAACTGAATACCGTTGCCGGGTCATAGGTATCCATGAAGGCACAAGGTCCATAGTCAATAGTTTCTCCGCTAATTGTCACGTTATCAGTATTCATCACCCCATGAATAAAACCAACCATCTGCCATTTGGCAATGAGCGCTGCCTGGCGCTTAATCACTTCCTGAAGTAGGAAAAGATAGCGGTTTTCAGCATCGTCACCATCTAAAAAGTGTCGTTTTAGTGCATAATCAGCCAGAGCCCGAAGTTCTTCAACTGTGCCCCATTCTGATGCGTATTGAAAGGTACCTACACGCAGATGACTGGCAGCCACGCGGGTTAAAATTGCACCTTGAAGTTCAGTTTCTCGAAATACTGACTCACCGGTTGTTACTACCGCAAGGCTACGGGTAGTAGGAATACCAAGTGCATACATTGCTTCGCTAATTATATATTCACGTAGCATTGGTCCAAGTGCTGCTTTGCCATCGCCACCTCGTGAGTAAGGCGTTCTACCTGAACCCTTGAGCTGAATATCAACACGATCACCTCGAGGCGTAATTTGCTCGCCAAGCAGTAGCGCCCGACCGTCTCCTAGCATAGTAAAATGTCCGAATTGATTACCTGCGTAAGCTTGAGCAATAGGCAAAGCACCTTTTGGTATCTGGTTTCCAGCAAGCACTGCTACTCCATCAATCTTTTGCAGTGACTGAACGTTCAACCCAAGATATGCGGCGAGATGATCATTGAGAATGATAAGCTTCGGTGAATCCACGGATGTTGGACTCTGTTTGGTAAAAAACAATTCTGGCAATTGAGCATAACTATTGTCTAAGTTCCATCCTGTTTCTATTTTCACTTTTTTCTCTTCCATATTATCTCCTTTCATTTATCTTTTCGTATTTTATCTTTTTCTTTTACATAAAACAAAAATGATGGAATTCCATTATATCTATTAGCTATCTACTTATGATATTCACATAATACAACCATTTTTATTATCTGCTTCCGCCTTTTTTTTATACCCTTTTCACGCAAAAATGACTCTATATATAAGATACAAAAGGTAGTTGTGAAAATCTTTGTAACTCACTTGCTCTCTATTTTGTTACTATTTTTTTGTATTTCAAGTGTTTTATCTAAATTCCCATGCTTTTATACCTATAATTCACTATCTGAATTAATTTAACCAATTTTAATTCTTCTTCGAAATCTATCCTTTTTTAAAGGTGAGTATTTTCTACCGCTTGCACTATGAAACAGAATATATGCAGGTAAAAAATAAACTGCCAACTGTCTAAAGAGTAGTTGCTTGTAGTAAGTTGTAAATTGGTAGAATAGACTAATATTTGAAATAATAAGTTCAGTCGAGACTCTGGATAGTTTTGTGTTGTTAACACATTTGTAATTAAAATATTGCTGGAAACTTTACTTTTCAGCAATATTTTTTTGTTCCTATATTTTTTAAATCAGTACGTATAAATATTGCCTTAATAGGTGATTCTTTAAACATTATAAATTTCTTAGTTGTAATATATTCAAAAAAACACAGCACTAAACATATATTATTTAGTACTGTGTATATTGCATAAATTTGCACAAAGTTATGACCCTTTGTTATTTTTACACTCTAGGAAGGCCTTTTGCAGGTTTATGTCTCTCCCTATTTTCCGCTGGCATTGATGTATTTGATGACTTATTATCATTGTTATTTGTATCAGATTTGTTATTTGTCATTTTCCTCACCTCATTTTTAGTTTTTACTTGTTATAAGTTTTATATTCATAATTTATAATGAACGGTGTGAAAATTCTTCAATTGTTTCAGATTTAGCTCTAACAATAGCTTCAAGTGTAAAATAATAGCATTTCTATTTTTCTCGCTATTTTTTATTAAAGTTACACTCTTTTTTACTACTCTTATTTTTCTCTTTTTCCCTAGGACTATCAGTCAATTCTTCAGAAAATTCTGTTGCTAATTTAGATTGATGTACTTTCCTGTTTATCATTATATTTCTATTCTTATTTTTTTCTGAATTATTAAAGATTTTCATTCCTGCATAAATTAATGAAGATATAATTATCATTGCAAAGCCAATTATAAGACCTGACGTCTGCCCAGAAATAAGAGGCATGCTAAAAATAATAATAATCATACTTATTAGACCAATCCAAGACATATATGGAAATCCGGGCATTTGACATTTTCCATCTGGAGGACATCCATTTCGCATGCGAAAACGTATATGAGTAGCCATAATTACTGCATAGGTAAAAAGCAACGCAAACCCACTAGCACTTATTAAAAATAAATAAATTCTAGGAAATAATAGTCCAAAGCCCAATCCCAAAAGCATAGAAATTCCTGAAAAAACGATTGCCTTATGAGGAACATCTTTTTCATCTTTTAGCCACTTAGGAGCGTGACCTTCATCTGCAAGAGATCTTAACATTCTTGCAATTCCAAACATAGATGCAAGTGATGCAGAAAGTATAGCTGTAACAAGTACCATATTTATAATACTGCCTGCCCATGTAATTCCCCATCTGTTAAGAGCAGCTACCATTGGACTTATACTTTCATTAAGTTCAACTGTAGGAATTAGCGGAAGTAGTACTATAATAGAAAGTATGTAAAATCCCACAAGGCTTATAACTGTATAATTAATTGCTTTAGGAATTGTTTCTTTAGGATTATCAGCTTCCGAAGCCGCCAATCCAATTATCTCAAAACCAGCATATGCAAATACGACTATAAGCATACTTCCTGCAATACCACTTATTCCTCCTGGTAACAAAGGTTCCCGTACTAATTCTCCAACACCTATTGCATCTCTTCCTGGAATTATTCCTGCAATTAGTAATAATGCTATAATTATAAATGAAATTATGGCTAAAAGTTTTATTGCTGCAAGACCACTTGCTAGCTTGCTTAGCTTATCAGCACCTAAAAGATTAAGTAAAGTTACACCAATTATAATCGTACTTCCAACTATAGCTATTGAAACATTAGGAAACCAGTTATGTAATAAAATTGATATAGCAGTAGCTTCACTAGACATTGAAAGAACCATTCCAATCCAATAAACCCAACCGACAACAAATCCAGTTCCTGGACCAAAGGCTTGTGTTGCAAAGGTCATAAAAGATCCAGAATCAGGATTTGCTACAGTCATTTCTGATAAAGCATAAAGTATAAAATATACCAGGAATCCTCCCAAAATATAAGATATTAAAATAGCAGGCCCAGCAGCATTAATAGCTACAGATGAACCAAGAAAAAATGACCCTCCTATTACACTTCCTAGAGCCATCATTGTAAGTTGCCAAGCAGATAATCCATTACGTTTTTTCATCATAATATTCTCCTCCATATTTATACATCTAAAATTATCACTTTCTTAAAGATGCTTTAAATAGCTTCTAGAATATTATTCCTCAAAATTTAAAATACATTCCTTTGTTCTTTATGAAAAAATAAAATGGATTGTCGCAAGTCCATGGCTATTCCCTTTTATACCTTGAGCTAACCTTCATTAATTTAATAGTATTAATATACTTTATCATCTTCTAGAAATTCTTATTTATACTAGTTCCTTTTAGTTTTCAACTGTGTTAACATTTCGTAAAACATTTATTTTTATTAATACTTCTTAAATTAGATTTGCGTTTGCATTTAATACAACATTTATTTTTTTTCATATAAACTAAAATTTCTTGTATTGCTTTCTCATACCCCTCTGTAAAACCCTCTTTAAAACCCTCTTTAAATACTTCTTCGCAATCTTTATTGTCATTTTTTTCCACATTATTTATAAAGCATTCATCTGCTTCATTAATATCAATATCAAAATCAAAATTATAATTTTTATTTTTTGCACTTCCATGTTCGTCTTCATAGCAGTTTATATATTCTCTTCCACTATTTGGGTTATTCATCTTCTTCTCTCCTTAATAATCTACTTTAAGTTATTCAATTGTTAATAATACAATTTGCCTTAAGATTTTCTGTTTGATTATTTTATTAATATCTTTAATAAAAATATTTATAAACAACATTTTAGAAGTTTTAATATCCCCCCAATTTTATATTATGCTGATTTGTTATATTTGCTATCAATTAAAGGGGAAATAATAATTACAGCCTTAATTTTAATCTATTTATGGATAATAAAAGCATTTGCAGGGTAGACCTTTTTTCATTGGTCTACCCTGCAAATGTTTTTATATTACTTATCTCTCTTGCTCACATGGATATATATAATTGGCTACAGTACGAACATCTAATTCGCTAGGATCACTTTCATCATCTTCTGGGATTACAAACAGTATTTTACGTTCAATAGTTCCACATCCATTATTTCCACACTCACTGTTTGCACATGCCATTGTAATAAAACCTTTAAATGCAAGTATTCTGTGGCATTTATCATATATAATTGCTGCAACAGCTATTTTTTTGTCAAGGCATACGTTATTTACTTTTATTCTTACAGTTAATAATTTAGCCCCATGTCTCTCCATTTCTATTGGATCAGCATTAATAGAATTACATAAATCACATGAACATTTATTGCACTTAGAAAAATTGCCAACCTTACTCATTTTTAATACAACTCCTCTTTACATATAAATTTATAATAGACCCATACATATTAATATTAATTTGGTCATTTATAACTCTTATAGCTACATATATCATTAAAATATATATTTAACATAATGTTAATAATTTGATATATGTTCTCCTAAATCATATTAATATTTAAAAATAACTTTATTATAAATTTACAAAGGTTTGCTTAATGAGTTTATATATAATATATAGAATTTATATCCTATATTTCTACTATATTCTTTGTAAAATATTTGGTGAATAAATATTATTAGCATCTTTTGAAAATACAGAAATTACCGTTATACATATAACTAGTTGTGCAGTCGTGCAAATCATCTTCATTATAAGTCTGCTTATCTAATACTATTACATGTAGACTGCTATTAGTATCAAAAGAAATTCTATACCCAGCATATGAATCTTGAATTTTTATGTATATAAGTTGCAGTTTTAATTCTTCAGCAAATTAAGATACTGTTGCCTAATTGATGTAGATTATTTTTTTCAACATATATATAACATTATTTGTACAAGTATATTTTAATTTTGAATATACAAAATTATCCCCCTCATTCTCATGTAAAGAAGAATAAGGGGGATAATTGAAGTTAATTTAATATTTATTGATTATTTGACTTGCCTGTGTATACATCATAAGGAAATGGCATAATAATTTCTCCATCAACAATCTTATAGTTTGTATTTTCTATTGGACTTAAATTATTAAATAAATTCATTCCAATGGTATATATTAATTCAGCTTCAACATTCGGATCTTGAATAACAGTTCCAGTCATAGAACCTTTATCAATTAAATCAATAGCTTCTGGTAATCCATCTATTCCAACAACTGGTATATTTTTCAATTTATCACCTGTATTGTATCCATATTTCTGTAATGCTTCAATCGCTCCTATTGCCATTGCATCATTATTTGCAATTATTGCCTCAATATTCCCACTGTATTTAAGAAATAAGCTATCAATAGAATTTTTAGCTGACTCTTTAAGCCAACTACCATTTATCAATGCAAGTTCTTGTGTTTTTATTCCTGAATCATTAATTGTTGAAATTGCATATTTAGTTCTATCAACTACCTGCGGATCATCAGGAGGACCCTGTAACAAAACATATTGCAGTATATTATCACGATTTCTATCTATATCCATCTTATTACTATTCCATAAGTCAGCAATAATTTTACCCTGAGCGACACCTGCTTTTTTAGAATCTGGTGTTATAAAGGCCACCTTATTGTAGGTATTAGAAACTTTTGCTACTACATCTTGAGGAATATTTAATAATATTAATGGTATGTTTTTTGATTTCACTCTATTAATAACATCTGCTACAACATTTTCTTTTTTATTTGATAAATATAATATAACCAGATCATAATTGCCTCGAACAACAGTGTCTAACATTTCATTTTGTACAGATATATTATTTTTTGGATCAAAGAAAGTAAATTTAATATTATTCTGATTCTCCTTTTCGATATTTTCTAAGCTTTGGAATACCCTCTTGGTATATGGGTCATCTATTGTAAAAAATATTACTGCAGCATTTACTACTTTTCTATTATTAGAGCTTAAATTCAGGCAAGCATATGTAATATTAGTAGTGCTTGTTAATGTAAAAATAATTAAAGTAATCATAGCCAATGAAACTGCTTTACTAAAATTTTTCATTCTAACCTCCAGTTTTATAATTATTTTAAATTATAGATCTAATGCTATGTTGCCTATAAGGATAAAATTTATTCTATTTTATAAGTTAAAAATATATGACAATATAATTTTATAGCTTTAATTATGTTCACTTCTATTATGTATTATAGAGAAAACTGGTACCATGAAATGGTATCAGTAAATAATACCAATTTACAATATTTAATATTCCTTAATAATTAAATTTTATTATTACTTATTTACATAACTACATGACATATATGTTATAATTCCAATATAAATTTTAAAATTTAAAGAAGGTGTACTATGTTAAAGCAAGTATTGTTATTAGATGATGTTCATAAAACAATAAAAAATAAAGAGATTGTTAAAGGTATTAGCTTTTCAATAAATGCGGGTGAAGTTTTAGGTTTTCTTGGTCCCAATGGCGCTGGGAAATCAACCACTTTAAGAATGATTGTCGGACTTTCCTCTCCTACACGTGGGAAAATTATAATTGATGGTCATTTAATTACCAAAGATTATGTTAAAGCTATGTCTAAAGTTGGCTGCATTATAGAAGGGCCAGATATGTACAATTATTTAAGTGGGTTAGAAAATTTAAAGATGCTCTCTTCTATGAATAAAAATGTTACTAATGAAGATATTACAAAAGTAATAGAACTTGTAGGCATGCAAAATAGAATAAATGACAAAGTCTCTACTTATTCTTTAGGCATGAAACAAAGGCTAGGACTGGCGCAGGCTCTTGTACATAAACCAAAACTCCTTATATTAGATGAACCCACAAATGGGCTTGATCCTTCAGGAATTAATGAGTTTAGACATATAATTCACGACCTTGCTAAAAAAGAAAATATCGCTGTTCTTATTTCTAGTCATTTGATATCTGAAGTTGAATTAATGTGTGATACGGTTGCCATAATAAAAAGTGGTACTTTACTTAAATATTCTTCAGTATCTGAGCTTATAAATAGTCAAGAAGTTTTCTTTGTATTAAGTGATAATCAAAGAGGTATTGAGATATTGAAAAATAAATGGAATATAGATAGTTCACTTAAAGATGACAGAATTGTAGCAAAAGTTGATATATCAAAACTTGAAGCGATTAATTCTTCCTTTATGCAAGAAGGGCTAATGATAAAATTCGTAAATACCAATCAAAAAACTTTAGAAGACTTATTTTTAACTCTTACGGAAGGAAATGATATCATCAGTTAAGGAGGTGGAATATTGTTAGTTTTAGTAAAAAATGAAGTAAATAAAATTTTGTCTAAAAGAAAAATGTTACTTATTACTGTTATCATGTTAATTTTAGTTTCTTTATTTGCATATGGGCAAAATTATCAGTATAAAAATACTTTGAATAAATATTTAAAAACAACATCTGAAAGTGGAGATGTTGCTTGGCAATCATTACAAAAGCAACAAATACAAGATTTAAAAAATAGACTTAATAGAATTGATACGCCTGAATTAGGTAAGGCTTCTATTAATATTCAAATTCAACAAAATCAATATTATTTAGATAATAATATAAATCCAGTTACTCCAAGTGCAGCAAAATTTTCAGTAAAATTAATGGAACAATCTACATCTGTTTTACTTCCCCTATTGATAATTCTATTGGCTAGTGATAGTGTGTGTGGAGAATTTTCTACAAAAACTATTAAAGTACTATTAACAAGGGCCATTCCAAGATGGAAGGTATTGCTTAGTAAATATATAGCGCTTTTAATTCTGTTTTCTATAGTAATTTTAGAAATGGCTGTACTTTCTATTTTTATTTCAGGTTTATTATTTAACAATTGGGGTTTTTATGAGCCTGTAGCTACAGGTTTTAATTCAGTTTCTGGAACCTTAGATGTTTCAAATGTAATCAAAGTAACACAGCTCCAATACTTAATTCTTGTGTACTCACTTGGATGGTTTGTCTCAATTATTATTGGAACAATTTCATTTATGGTTTCTGTTTTAGTAAGAAATACAGCCACCTCTATTGGAATAATGATGGCTACACTAGTTGGCGGAGGCTTCCTTAGATTGTTTTTAGCTGATTGGCCTACAATAAAATACTTTTTCCCAATTAACCTAAACTTACCACAATATCTTACAGGCTCATACACGCCTATAAGTGGAATGTCCTTAAACTTTAGTATGTTAGTACTTCTAACTTGGGGTTTAGGTGCTTTTATTGTAAGTTTTGTTGTATTTACTAAACAAGATGTATTAGTCTAAAAGGAGGGAATTAAAATGTTTAAAAAACTAAAATGGAAATTGATTTTATTATTATCCATAGTTTCTACCATAACCTTTATTATTGGTTTATCATCAGCATTATCAATAAGTTCTTCCCCTCCTAAAGAAATAGCAAATACTGATACTACAACTGAAAAACCTAAAAACGAAGAATTAGATCCAAACTATTACAATATGTTAGTGCTTGGTGATTCTCTTGCAAAAGGAACTGGCGATGAAAAAGGACTTGGTTTTTCAGGTTACTTCTCAGATTACTGGAAAACTAAGACTTCGAAGGAAATCAAAATAAATAACCTTGCAATAAACGGAGATGTGTCTAGCGGACTTTTAAGTGTAGTACAAGATTCGCAAACCTTAGCTGATATTAACGGTTCAGATATGATATTTATATCTATAGGAGGTAATGAAATAAGCAAACTTAAAAATACGGATATAACTTCATCCACGACTAAATTAAAGGATATTGAAGATACTTATTTAACTAATTTAAAATCCATATTCAAAATCATTAGAACTAATAATCCATCATCTATGGTGATTTTCATTGGACTATATAATCCATTTGGAAATGGACTTACATCTGATAAGGTAAGTATTTTAAATGAATGGAATTACCAAAGTCAGCAGCTTGTATCACTAGATTCAAATGCACTTTTTATTCCAACCTACGATCTTTTCAAATATAACACGCAAAACTATTTAGCAGCAGATGATTTTCATCCAAATAGTACTGGATATGAAGCCATTTCTGGTAGAATAGTTGAAGCATTAAAAAATTATAAACAATAAGTAAAAAATAATTATATTCTATAACAAGAACTCCACTAGATATATATTTAGTGGAGTTTTTATACTTGGAAATTTTTGTTCTCCCCGGGGTACTTCTAACAAGTAGTTAAAGGCAATTAGCTATGTGATTAAATTATTAAAGCAAATTAAATGTAAATTAATTGATATGTTTACATTATAGGGATATAATTAATTATAAAGTAATAAATTAGACTTGGTTGAATTGAAAATGATCAGCTAAGTTCGAGGAATCAAATATAATAAAAGGAAGTTAAGTCGTATGCACGACTTAACTAAGTTCGAGGGACCAAATCGTAGATTTGGACTCTCACTTATCACTTATCACTTAAGGGGGAAATTTTTAATGATAAACAAAAACATTAGTAAAGTATTAGGACCAATTCTTGGAGTTATGGGATTTATGTTAGCCATAGGTATATTAGAATCTCCAGTTTTAGCAGATGATACTGTACAAGCAGCTTCTACTTATACGTATAGTACAACCTCTGCTGCGGTTACTTATAAAGATTATTCAATTAATGTAAATAAGAGCGTTATGCAAAATGGATTAAAAGTAACACTAGAAAAGGCAGTGGCAACAAAGCATAAATTGAAAGCCATAGTTAAGGTAGAAAGTACAAAGCCTTTTGATCAAGCTAAAGATGATAATTCAATAGTTCAATTACTTTATGGAGAAAATCATTCTGGTGGACAGGGTATGTCAAGTGATTATATAGATGATAAAACTCTATTAATAACTATAGAACAAGATAATGATGATGAAGAATTTCCTGAAAAGGGTGAAATAAGGCTAGATGTAGTATTTCCAAATTACAAAGTTAATATAGGAATGGATGCAAGCGTAGATTTTTCAGAATCATTTAAGAATGTAATTGAAAAAGATATATCAACAAAGATATCCGAATCTGATTCTACATTAAATAAATTCGAGTCTGATATTTTAGGAACAATAATTACTTATAGTGAACCTCAAAAAGACCATGATGATAGATCTGTAGATTCTTCAATGATATTAAAAGTTGGAAATAGAATGTATAAACTAAGATCTTCTGGAAGTTCTTCAGATGGTAAAGGAACAAAGGGAACTTATGAATCAAAGGCGGCAACTTATGATAAACTTAAAGATCAAAAAGATATAAGCATAATACCATTAGTTTGTGATATAACTTGGGATGAAAATAGAAAAACAGATGAGGCTAAGAATAAAAAAGAAGATGATAATAAAGAAACAATTAATAATGTAAGTTATGTGAAATCTTTTAACTTTTCTGATGGAAGCAAGGGAGATATATCTAATATAGAAAGAAATGATAATAGTGTAAAAGTATATTGCAATGGAAATTCAGAAAAAGCAAGTTTGTTAATGGCAAGTAGTATGAATATGTATTATCAATTTGTAGAAGGTCAAGCTAGCTATGTTAATTATATGAGCGATAATTATATGAGTTTCTATAAAGATCCAAATGATGCTCTTGGTTATATTGTAGAATTTGATAATGTAGAAAAAGATAAAGGATTGGAGTTAAATTTTAGGGATTATATAAAACAAATAGATAGATATAAAGTAGGTAACGAAATACAAATATCAAAATAAGGCACATTCAAAAAAACATGAATTGTTTGAAAAAGTCACATAATTTGTAATATTTTTTTGTTACAAGTTATGTGACTTTTTAGTTACATATTTTGTTACTTTAATTTATTTTATTAATCTGCAGTATTGCTTCCTGTTTGATGATCATATAAATATCCTTGTAAAAAGAATATTTCATTAATTTAATGTAAAAACTATGATTAATAAAATAATAAAAGGAGATTATTGCTATGGATAATAAACGTGCAAATGAAATTATTGCTTCTCCAATTACAATCACTGTAACCTATAATGGATCTCCAATTTACATCGAAAATGTCAATGAAAACAAAGAAACGGTTAACATCCATTCTTTTAATGAACCTAAAATTACAAAAGAGGTACCTTTAACTAGCCTACTAGAATATAAGCTTTTTTTATAATACTTTTTTTATATTCTGAATTATCTCTATTAATTATATACCAAACACTTCCATTACATGTTTTCCATTTCATTACTCCATCTGCACTTACACAATAAGTTAAAAAAAACATTACGCTCGGATGTATATTAGCAAGCCCTATGCGTACTTATTAAAATAGATGGTCAAAAGACCATCTATTATTTTATATATTTTTTAATTAATTCAGTTTTAAATAAAATCACCATCATATATTGCTTTTGCCAATGGGAATGGTTCAAGAGCTCTTTCTAAAATCCCTTGGACATATCCGATAAGTACTCCATAATTAACAATTGGAATATCATGTTTAACTGCATTATCAATCCTTGAAAGCATGGCTGCTCTATTTAGCATACATCCACCGCAGTGAATAATAAGCTTATATTTCTTAATATCATCAGTAAAAGAAGCTCCTGAAGAATATTCAAAATTTATTTGTTTTCCAGTCATTTGGCGAACCCATCTTGGGATTTTTACTGTTCCAATGTCGTCGCACTGTCTATGATGTGTGCATCCTTCTGAAATCAATACACTATCACCATCTTCCAGACTTTCTACTACTTTAGCTCCTTTTACAAGCTCGACAAGATTGCCTTTATATCTTGCCTGTAATATTGAAAAGGATGTAAGCATTATGTCTTTAGGTGTATCTGCTGATGCCTTTAAAAACACTTGTGAGTCAGTTATAACAAGCTTAGGTTTTTTCTTTAGGTTTTCAAGTGTTTCCCTTAATTCATGTTCTTTTGTTACAATAGCTATAGCATCACTTTCTATTATATCTCTTATGGTTTGCTGTTGTGGAAGAATAAGTCTTCCTTTAGGCGCTGCTTTATCAATAGGAGTAACAAGAACAACTATATCTCCTGGGCTTATAAGGTCTCCTACTAACTTGAATTTATCTTCATCGTCTGGTATTTCATTTATAATTTTTTGCTTAAGTTCTTCTATACCACTTTTGTTTAATGCAGAAACAGAAACAACTGGAACACCAATTTCCCTTTCAATATTACTTATTTCTTCTTTTGTTATACTCCTTTGGTCTGCCTTATTGAAAATACAAACTGTAGGTATTTTCTTTTCTTTTATTTCGTTTATTATAGTTTTATCATTTTCAGTAACTCCAATAGTACTGTCTACTACTACTAATGCAACATTTGTCTTTGATAAAACTTCAAGGGTTTTCTTTTTTCTTGACTCCCCTAATTCACTTTCATCATCAAGTCCTGCCGTATCAATAATCATACAAGGTCCTATAGGAAGAATTTCAATTGCTTTATATACAGGGTCAGTAGTTGTCCCCTTTACATCAGAAACAATGGAAATGTCTTGATTTGTAAGCGCATTTATAATACTGGATTTGCCGGCGTTTGTCATTCCAAACAGGGCAATATGTACTCTTTCTCCAGATGGTGTTGAATTTAAACTCATATTATTACTCCTTTTGAATTATTTTTTAGTTATTTTAATATTTTTTAAGTAGTTTCTTCTATTATAGTATAAAATATTAATATTATAAAATATTTAAGGAGTGTTTATTTTGGATTTTAGATTAGAACAAGATTTATTGGGTGAAAAAAATATAGATAACTGTACATACAGCGGAATAAATACGGCCAGGGCCTTGGAAAATTTTGATTTAAACGGCAAGACTGTGAATTTAAATCTGGTAAAAGAAATTGCTCTTATAAAGAAAGCAGCAGCAATGACAAATAAAAACTTAAAATCACTTCCTCCTGAAAAAGCTGATGTTATAATAAAAGCAAGTGAAGAGATCATAGAAGGAAAATTTGATGCTGAATTTAAAGTCAGTGCATTTCAAGGTGGAGCTGGTACCTCTACCAATATGAATGTAAATGAAGTCATTGCTAACAGGGCAATTGAACTGTTAGGTGGTACTAAAGGAGATTACAATATAGTACATCCCCTTAATGATGTTAACATGTCACAATCAACTAATGATGTTTATCCTTCTGCTCTTAGAATTGCAGCAATAAGATTAATCAGAAAGTTAAGCAATTCTTTATCTAGTTTACAGGAAGCTCTCCAAATGAAAGAAAATGAGTTCTCAGATATAATAAAACTAGGACGAACTCAATTAATGGATGCACTGCCAATGACAGCTGGCCAAAGTTTTGGAGCATATTCAAAAGCAATAGAAAGGGACAGATGGAGAATATACAAAGTAGAAGAAAGGTTAAGACAAATTAACCTTGGAGGTACTGCAATAGGTACAGGATTAAATGCTACAAATAAATATGTATTTATGCTAACAGATATTATTCAAAACCTCACAGGGCTTGGCATAGCAAGGTCTGACTATCCTATGGATATTACACAAAACTGCGATATATTTGTAGAAACCTCTGGACTTTTAAAATCCTGCAGCGTAAATCTTCTTAAGATTTCAAATGACTTGAGACTGCTAAATTCTGGTCCTCGTGGTGGAATAGGAGAAGTGATTCTTCCTAATATGCAAGCTGGTTCAACAATTATGCCAGGAAAGATAAACCCTGTTATTCCTGAAATGGTTGCACAGGTCAGTTTAAGAGTAATTGCTAATGATAGTGCTATTACTATGGCAAGTTCCATGGGACAATTAGAACTAAATGCATTCACCCCACTTATAGCAGAATCCTTACTGGAATCCCTGGAGCTTCTTGATAGAAGCGTCATGATCTTTAAAGAGAAATGCATAACAGGACTTAAAGTAAATAAGGACAGATGTTTAGAAAACTTAGAGAAATCATTAGTTTCTGCAACTGCTTTAGTTCCCCATTTAGGTTATGATAAAGCTAGCTCAATATCAAAAAAGGCCTTATCTACCGGAAAAACCATAAGAGAAGTTCTGTTGGAAGAACAAATATTGCCTAATGAGATTATAGACAAGATATTATCTCCATCAGAATTAATAAAAACTAATATACCTGGGAAATAATCTATAAATAAATTGGGCCAGTAGATAGTTTTGTGTAAAAACTATCTACTGGCCCATAAAAACCAAATTTTAGATTTTGGTGG
>Ga0302161_10000097_pt1 | contig 19171 bp, 15 predicted proteins | sample I_Fen_E2_1_FD_193498 | JGI IMG/M metagenome (GOLD analysis project Ga0302161, IMG submission 193498) | Peat permafrost microbial communities from Stordalen Mire near Abisko, Sweden - I_Fen_E2_1 | ecosystem: Environmental > Terrestrial > Soil > Wetlands > Permafrost | place: Sweden: Abisko...
AGGCTCCTATTGAGAAGAAATATACTGTATCTGGCTATGAAAATGTGGAAATAGGCAGAGTTAAATGGCCTATGTCTGTTGTTAGACTTTCAGGTAATGATAAAGATAAATTGCTAGATTTAGCAGATGATGTATTAACCTCTTGGAGAAATTATTCTGATGAATCAGTAGATATACTAAGTCACACAGGTGATGAACCACATAATACTATAACTCCTATTGCAAGAAAAAGAGATGGTAAATATGAGCTTGATTTAGTACTACGAAATAATAGAACTAGCAGTGAGCATCCTCTCGGTATTTTCCATCCTCATGATGAAGTTCATCATATAAAGAAAGAAAATATAGGCCTTATTGAGGTAATGGGACTTGCAGTACTTCCTGCAAGACTAAAAGAAGAATTAAATGCTTTAAAAGAATATTTAATTAACAAGACTGCTGATGTTTCAAATGATGAAACAGTAGCAAAGCATTCTGATTGGTATAAATATCTTTTAGAAAAGCATTCAAATATTTCTGAGGAAAATGCTTATGAGATATTACAAGAGGAAGTTGGACTTAAGTTCCTAGAAGTATTATGTCATGCTGGAGTTTTCAAGAGAGATGAAACTGGCTTTGTTGCTTTTGATAAATTTATAAATACATTATAAGGTGGAATAATAATGAAAATTACCATAGTAGATGTGGCGAAAAAAGCAAATGTATCTGTTGCAACAGTTTCAAGAGTAATGAACGGAAATTACCCTGTAAAAGCTGAAACAAAAAAAAGAGTATTAGAAGTAGTAGAAGAGCTTAATTATATTCCTAATATGCAAGCACGTGAACTTACACAGCAAAAGTCAGCTACTATCGGTGTTGTAGTTCCTAGTATTAATAATATGTTTTTTCCTGAAGTTATAAAAGGTATTGAAAGTAACTTAAAACTTAATTCTTTATCTTTAATTTTAGCTTGCAGTAACAATGATGCTGAAGAAGAAAAATCATGTGTTAATAATTTGTTATCTAGGAATGTATCTGGAATAATAGTTATTGACCCTAATACAGATAATGTTAATTCTAAATTTTATCATAATATTTCAAAGCAAACTCCAATTGTCTTTGTAAATGGTCATTCAGTATCTACCAATATTTCATCAGTTATTAATGATGAAGCTATGGGTTCAAAGATGGCTCTAAATTATCTTTTAGAAAATAATCATAAGGATATATTGTTTGTTAGAGGAAAAGATAGTTATTCTTATGATGTAAAAGAAAAAGTATATAAAGAAACAATGAAAGACTTACATAATTTTAAGACTGAAAATATTATTAACATAGGTGATGGAAATAGTAATGAAACTGTGGATAATACTGTTAATATATTTCTTGAAGTATTAAAAATAACTTCTGCAACTGCTGTTTTCGCATGTAATGATCTTATGGCTGTCGGTGTTCTTAATGCTTGCAAAAAATTAAATTTACATGTACCAAATAATCTATCCATTATAGGATTTGACAATATAGCTCTAAGTAAGTTTGTAGAACCAAAATTAACAACTATAGATCAAAACATGTTTCTTCTTGGAACTAATGCAGCAATGTTATTACTAGAAAAGATAGAATATGATAATTCTTATAGCAAGAGAATAATACTTGTAAATTCTTTAATCGAACGTGATACTGTAAGTACAATTTAAAATTACTAAAGGGCATTTTCTCCAATATAAAGGGAAATATACCCTTTCTTTTTTCAATTGTTCACCTAACCATATGTGTCAACATATTTTTGCTTTATAATTATTTCTTTATGACCATTAAAACATTGCATAAGAACATGCATTCTTATATAATCTATATATAAGAATGTATGTTCTATTTTTTATTATAAGGAAGTGTAAGTACAATGGATTTAATGGATAAATTAAAAATTCTATCTAATGCTGCAAAATATGATGTTTCATGTTCTTCTTCTGGTTCAAAGAGAAAGAATTCTAATAATGGAATTGGTGATGCCTCTGAAAGTGGTATTTGTCATAGCTTTACTCCTGATGGACGTTGCATTTCACTACTTAAAATATTATTTTCAAATGATTGTGTTTTTGATTGTAAATACTGCATAAATGGCTCTTCTAGAGATTTTCTAAGAGTTAGTTTTACTCCAGATGATGTATGTAATCTTACTATTAATTTTTATAGACGTAATTACATTGAAGGACTTTTTTTAAGTTCTGCTATTATTAAAAATCCTAATTACACTATGGAGCTTTTACTTAAGACTGTTAAAAAATTACGTTTAGAAAAAAACTTTAATGGATATATTCACCTAAAAGCAATACCTGGAGCAGATGACCATTTAATTCAAGAAGCTGGTACCTATGTTGATAGAATGAGTGTTAACATTGAACTCCCTTCTAGTCATAGCCTTAAACTTTTAGCACCACAAAAAAGCAAAGATAATATTTTAAAACCTATGGGAATTATTAAAAATTCTATAATTAATAATAATGAAATGAAAAAAAGCATAAAAAGTACTCCTCTTTTTGTTCCTGGTGGTCAAAGTACTCAACTAATTGTTGGCGCAACTCCTGAAAGTGATGGAAAAATTATTAAACTTTCAGAAAATCTTTATAACAAATATAGTTTGAAGAGAGTTTATTACTCTGCTTATGTTCCTGTTATTAAAGACAATAAACTACTACCCGATATAACTCATCCTCCTATGCTTCGCGAACATAGACTTTATCAAGCTGATTGGCTTCTTAGATATTATGGCTTTAAAGCTGATGAACTTTTGAAAAATGATGATGATAATTTTGATTTAAACTTTGATCCAAAGACATATTGGGCATTATCAAATTTAAATGAATTTCCCACGGAAATTAATAAAGCCTCTTATGAAAAATTATTGCGTATACCTGGCATTGGTGTTACTTCTGCGAAGAAGATTTTGAAAATCAGAAGAGTTCATAATTTGACTTTTGAGGATTTGAAAAATTTAAGAGTGGTCCTTAAAAGAGCTAAATATTTTATTACTTGCAGTGGTAAATATTGTGGTGATGTTTTATTTGATGATGTTAAAATAAAGAATAAGCTTTTAGAACAAAATCTCCCTAAACATAATGGTATAAATCCTAATCAATTATCATTTTTTGATAAACCATCAATAGAAGAAAAAACTACAGTATCTGGTATTATAATACCCAAAGAAACTATTTCCTCTCCAAGTATTATCTATTCTATAAAAAAAGATAGACCTTCAAATATTATATTGCCTGAAACAAGTATTCTTAGGGTAAATGATAGACTTACTTCTATACATGGAGAGTTTTGATTATGAAAATATTAATATATGATGATACTTTTGAAGGGTTATTAACTGCTATATATGATGGCTTTTACTCTAAAGAACCATTAGCTTCAATTTATGGAAAAAGTGAATCTAATGCACCTCTTTTTCTTGGAGAAATTCTTGAAGTTATTACTGACAAAGATAAATTTAAAAAAGTTAGATATTCAATTATAAATAAGATAGATTTTGTTGCATTAAAAAAGATATATATGGTTTATTTAAGTAATGAGAAAGATAACGCTATGGTTATCTTTAAATATTTAAAAATAGCTTTTAAGCTTGGACATGATGTTCATAGTTTTTTGAATGTATGTGAAATAAGACTTGTGGATGATATAAATAGAAGAGTTACAATGGAATGTCATAGATTTGAAGGTTTTATTAGATTTAATTATATTGATAAAACTTTTCTATATTCCTCAATTGAACCAGACAATGACATTGTAGAACTTCTCGGAGATCATTTTAAAAATAGATTCTCTAGAGAATATTTCATTATTCATGATGTCTCTAGAGAAAAAGCTTTAATATATAATGGAATTTCTTATGAAATAATTTCTATGGACACTGATATTTACCAAAAACTCAAATCCCATAAGGATGAATATGCAAACCTTTGGAAAGCTTACTTCAAATCTACAACTATACAAGAAAGAACAAACATCAAGCTGCAATGCAGAATGATGCCAAAAAGATATTGGAAGCACATATTAGAGACATAAAATTATAAAAATGAATGATAAAAAATGAATAATTAATCATTCATTTTTCATCATTCACCCTTCATCTACTAATCGTCTCCATTTATTATGATTTCTATTTCCCCTGTTTCTGAACTCATAATAAGGCCATGTACTTTTATATCTTTTGGAAATAGAGGATGGCTTTTTATCATCCTTACGCTTTCCTTTATAGACTCCTCAACAGATTCAAATCCATGAAGCCATTTTTCAACCTTAATTCCTGCATTTTTTAATGTTAGTAAGGTTTCTTCTTTTATTCCTCTATCTATCATTTTATTAATAAGACTTGTTGTATCTAAATTACTCATTCCACAACCATGGTGCCCTACTACAAAAACATCTTCTGCCCCAAACTCATAAACTGCAACTAATATACTTCTCATGACTCCTCCAAAAGGATGCATAACAGTTGCTCCTGCATCTTTAATTATTTTTGCATCACCATTTTTTATATTCATAGCTTTGGGTAATAATTCTGTTAATCTAGTATCCATACATGATAATATCACCATTTTTTTCTTAGGTATTTTAGTTGTTACATACTCTTCATAGTCTTTACTATTTATAAAACTTCTATTATACTCTAGTATTTGTTCTAATTTACTCATTTAGCCCCACATCCTCGTAAATTTAGTTAGTATCTTAAATATACTTTTTATTTTTTAACTTAATATTAAATTAAGTTATGAATGTTGTAAAGTTAATTATTTTACATTTTTACAGAAATATAATTACTTACTTATATATTCTTGATAAGGAAGACGAATTGAAACTCCTGTATTATCAAATTTATATGCTGTATCATAAAGTGGATTTCTATTATAAACTAAATTCACTCCAACAGTATAAAGAGCTTTAGCCAAAGCAGAAGAATCTTGAAGAACAGAACCTGTCATAATGCCTTCTTTAATTAATTTTTGAGCTTCTGGTATTGCATCAACTCCAACAACTGTTATTGTTTGAGTTTTCCCCCCTTTGTTATAACCATATTCTTGTAGTGCTTTAATAGCGCCTATAGCCATAGAATCATTATTTGCAATTATTGCTTCAATTTTATTACCAAATTGTAAAAACAGTGCTTTAGTAGTGTTTTTAGCTTCTTCTTCACTCCAGTTGCAAACTTTTAATGCAAGTTCCTGTGTTTCTATTCCTGCATTATTAATTGTTAAAATAGAATATTTTGTTCTTGTGATTGCTTCTAGATTATCATTTTCACCCATTAACATAATATATTGCAGTACATTATCATTATTTTTATCTGCAGCTGCTTTATTACTATTCCATGCCTTAATAACAACTTTTCCTTGTAACACTCCAGCTTCTTCCGCTTCTGTGCCTATATAACAAGATTTATTGTAAGATTGGATAGAATTTATGGCAACAGGCTCCCTATTAAACAGAATCACTGGAATATTCTTTTCTTTAATTTTATCAATAACTAATCGTGTACTGTTTGTTTCTACTAAATTTAATAGTAAAAGGTCTACATCATTTTTTTTTAGTAATGTATCAAGACTCTGATTTTGTATGGATTGATCATTCTTTCCATCATAGAACGTAAATTTAACCTTTCCTTCATTTTCTTTTTCAATCTCTTCTAAACTTTGGTGAACTAGAGAAATATAAGCATCATCAAATCTATATAATAATACTCCTACTTTGACAAGCTTTTCTTCAACAACTCGTGAATTAGTGCTAATCACATTATGATTACAACTTGCTATTATTGTGATTATAATAACTGAAACTATAATAATTATCGGTATTTTTTTTAATACTTTCATCTTGATCCTCCAGATTATTTTCTAAATAATAATAGTACCTTTATTTTTAAGTTGCATTAGGATTATATATATATTCTTTATAAGGAATACGAACTGCAACTCCAGTATTATCAAATTTATATTGTGTACCTTCAAGCGGTGCTCTACCATAAACTAAGTTCATTCCAATTTCATAAGTTGCTTCAGCCATCGAATAAGCATCTTGAAGAACAGAACCTGTCATAATTCCCTGCCTAATTAGTTCTTGAGCTTCCGGTATAGCATCTACTCCAACAACTGTTATTTTTTTAGTTGTACCACCTTTGTTATATCCATATTTTTGTAATGATTCAATAGCACCAATTGCCATTGCATCATTATTTGATATTATAGCTTCAATTTTATCACCATTTTGTAAAATTAGTTGTTCCATAGCATCTTTAGCTAAATCTTTTTCCCAATCACAAACTCTTGAAGCAAGTTCCTGTGTTTTTATTCCTGCATTATTAACTGTTAAAATTGAATACTTGGTTCTACCAATTGCTTCAAGATTATTACGGTCTCCCATTAACATAATATACTGCATTATATTATCTTTATTTTTATCTATAGCGACCTTATTCTTATTCCATACATCAATGAGAATTTCCCCTTGTAGCATTCCTGCTTCTTCTGAGCTAGTTCCTACAAAGTAGGCTTTCTTGTAGGATTTAATTGACTCTATGCTAGGTGGCTCTATATTAAATAAACCTACTGGAATATTTTTTTCTTTAACTTGATCAATAATAAATTGTGAGCCTCCTGTTTCTACTAAATTTAGCAATACAAGATCTGTTGCTTGATTTTGTATTACTAAATTAAGATTTTGATTTTGTATGTATTGATCATTTTTACAGTCATAAAAGGTAAATTCTACCTTATCCTCATTTTTCTTTTGAATTTCTTCGAAACTTTGCTTAAGTAACAAAGTGTATGGATCCTCAGTTGTGCGTAATAATACACTTACTCTAACAATTTTTCCTTCAACAACTTTTAAAGTAGCACCAATTGTGCTTTGACTATAAATTACCAGTCCCACAGTTATCATAAATGATATCATCATAATTACTAATATTCTTTTGCATCTTTTCATATCAATCCTCCATATCATTTTACCGAATCATAATGCGGAAACTTTAAAGTTTTCTTAGGTAAACTTTTCACATAATTATTGTAATATTAATTCAATGTAACTCTATAACTCTATGAATCTATGAACCTATAAATCTATAAATCTATAAATCTATAAATCTATTATGCATTTTAGCAGAAGAGTTTATACTTTATTTGCTGATAAATTAATTATAGATATGGAGAAATTAAACTTGTTATTATTAAGGACCTTTTTGAAAAAAAAATAAAGAAAAATGCACTCTACTTTACAGAATACATTTTCCTTTATTTCAGTAATATATGGCATAAGTCCAAGTATTACTTATTTTTCTAAATATAAATCTACATTGTCACTTGTAACCTCAGTGTGAGATGTTCTAATATATTTTCCATTTTCTAGTCCTTCAACTGAATTTATATTTCCATGTGTAGCTAATGTATAAGCAATATTAAAAATTGCATTTGCCTGTTTCTTAGAATCATTTATAATAGTCCCGATCATAGACCCATTCTTAACGGCTTCCAAAGCTTTTGGTAATCCATCAATTCCAACAACAAGAGGTTTATTTCCAGTTATATTGGCATTATTTATTGCATTTATTGCTCCAAGTGCCATGTCATCATTATTACTAAATACTACTTCTATTTTATCACCAAATTCTTTGATCCATTGTGTCATTTTTGTGCTTGCTTGTGCACTTTGCCAATTTGCAGTATCATCTGCTAACTTTTCTAATTCAATTCCATTTTTAGTTATAGTCTTAACGCAATATTCAGTTCTAATGGAAGTATCCTGATGACCAGGTTCACCTTCAAGCATTACATATTGAATCTTTCCATCTCCGTTCATATCTATTTTGCTCATATCTTTTTTGTAAGCATTTATAATAATATTAGCTTGCATTTCTCCTGATTGTTCTGCTTGTGATCCAACATAATATAACTTATTCCAACGCTCCATGTCTTCTTCTACTGGTTCACGATTAAAGAAAACAATAGGAATATTTGCTGATTTTGCTTTATCAATAATCATTGATGCAGCAGTACGATCAACCATATTTACACATATAACATCATAATTTTGTGAAACAAATTTATCTACTTGGTTACTTTGATTGTTTAAACTACCTTTTGCATCTACAACATTAATGGTTATTTTATATTTACCTTCCTTTTCTTTTGCTATCTCTTCAATATTTTTAGTAATTGTGGATATAAATGCATCATCTTGTTTGTATAATGTTACACCTATTTTTATCTCTTTCACACCAGAACTATTTTTCATTATATTTGCATTAGCAGTACATGCTGATAATGAAGTGAAAATCGAAAATATTGTTAATATTCCTGATAATCTCTTAATTAATCTCACTATAAATCCCTCCCACAATATGATTACTCCAGGCATCTCTTAATTGAAATAACAATTAAATATGTGATAAATATCTAATATTCAATGGCTAACAATCCTAAAATTTCCTATAAAAAGTTTCACTTTATCTGAACTCAAAAGATAATGTACTTATTAGAAATTTTATTCAAAATATTATGTCCATTAGTATGACTTAGCTTAACTAACATGATAGTTAATTATCTTTAATATGCCTGCCCTATCTTATCAATGGAAACAATAATCTTTGATTCTCCTCCGAGTACATATTTTGGGTATTAATAACAGTTGAATATATAGTTTCATTATTTACATATTCTCGATTAATTACACTTACTGCAGTTTTCACTCCCAAATATCCAACATTAAACTCATTTTGCATAGCAGTTGCACTAATTACATTATCCTCTAAAAAAGAAATTATTTTACTAGTACTTCCAGTGCCATAAACTTGAATAGATGTTTTTTCTTTATTAATACTACTCAAATCTTTTTTAGCCTCCGCAACCAGCTCTAATATTTCTGGGTCAAATGTTACTACAGCATCAACATTATTATATTTTAATAATTGCTTTGCTTCATTATAATGAGTGACCTCTTTTTGACCTGAAATTTCCCAAAATGTACAGTTGTTTTCTGTATTCTTCATAATGCTCATAAATCCATCATATCGTTCTTTTATACTACTACACTCTAAATTATTTTTAACAATAGCAATATTCTCATTTGTATTTCCCATTTGTATCATTTTTTCTGCCAAGCTTACTCCAAGGTTATAATTATCACATGAAATACTTGGTCGTACATTTTTTGATTTAACAGTTGATTCAATCAATATAACTGGCACCTTCTTCATTGCATTTTCTATAGGTTCTATCATCTTTTCATAATCTACTGGGGCTATAATGATAGCATCTGCTTTATTGTTAATTTCTCGTTCAATAAGCTCTGTCTGTTCTAAATAACTATTTTCTTCTGATAATGTAACAAAGCTTATATTGACATTCATCTCTGAAGCCGCCTGATCTATTCCTTGTTTCATTATCATTAAACTTTCACTGTTTTTGCCTCTAACAATGATTGAAATATTATATATTCTTTTATCATTTGCACTTAGTATTGTATCATTCAGAAGAAGTAAGAAAGATAGTACTAATAATACAAATAAAATTATAGAAATTTGTTTTCTTTTCTTCTTCACTATTTTCCTTCCTCCTTTTTCTGAATTTCATAAAAGTCTATACCTGGCATATGAATTCGAATTGTTGTTCCTTCATCTGCCTCACTATAAATTTCAAGACCATAGTTTGCCCCAAAATATAACTGTATTCTCTCATGAACATTTTTCAAACCAATACCTGATCCCTTTCTTTCAATTTTACTATCATTAGTTAAAAGAGTATCACAAACTTCCTGTAGCATTCCAAGTCCATTATCTATAACATCAATATATAAATCATTTTCTTTTATATATGCCTTTACTAAAATCTCACCATCTCCCCCCATGAACTCCATGCCATGATAAATGGCATTTTCAATTAAAGGTTGAATAATAAGCTTAATACTTGCAAAATTAAGACATTCCTCATCCACTTCAATATTATATGTGAATTTATTTTTATAACGTATATTTTGAATTGTTAAATAATTACGTGCATGTTCTATTTCATCTTTTAATGTTATTATATTTTTTCCTTTACTTAAACTAATTCTAAAAAGTCTTGCTAACGCTGTTACCATGATAATAGCTCCATCATAGTTTTCATTTTCTATCATCCATATAATAGAATCTAAAGTGTTATATAAAAAGTGTGGATTAATTTGTGCTTGAAGTGCATCGAGTTCACTTTTTCTTTTTGATTCTTGCTCAATCATTATGTTATCCATAAGTGTATGCATTTGATTAACCATTGATTTAATTGCTTTTCCTAAATGCTGAATTTCATATGACCCACTTATTGAAATATCCACATCCTTAACACCATTTTCAAGTTTCTTTACACATTTTTCTAATGATTTTATTGGATTAGCTATACGTGAAGAAACAAACATATTAAGAAATACAAGTATAAAAATGGCAAAACACATAATGAAAATCGCAAAAAGACTCATTTGACGGTAATCAGATGTAATATCTTCCATTGGCATAATACCAACAATTTTCCATCCTGTATAACCAACAGTTTTAACTGTAACTAATCTTTTTTCATCTTGAAAAGTTTCTATATGATTTCCATCTTCATAGTTAGCTACAGCCTTATTGTTTTCTTCTATTAAATTAGAGTAAATTAGTTGCTGTCTAGGATGATATATAATCTCCCCTTCTCTATCAACTAAATACACATATCCTGATTTGCCTACATTTACATTCTTGCAAATCTGCTCAATTCCACTAAAATTCATATCTACTAATAAGACTCCAGAGGTAATCCTTTTATTATTAGTTAACTCTACTGCACGACTTAGTGATACTACCCAGCGATATTTGTTATCTGGGTCTACGAATAAATTTTGAACATGTGGTGTTGAAAAATGTAGATTTTCCTTTTTATTTACCGCTTTAGAAAACCAATCATTTGTCCTAGGATCAACTGAACTTTTTAATTGCCCAACTGGAGATGCTGACACAACTTCACCATTTTGTGAAAAAACACATATGCTAATAAGATAATCTTTATTTGTTTCATATAATAAATCCATTTCTTTATTTATACTATCTGTTGATAAGTCTTTCTTTTTAATAACATTGTAATAGGTTGCATCAGATACTTTCATCATATTCCGAAGATAACTATCTAAATTTAAATTCACCTGCTCCAACATAGATTTATTATTTTCAGATACCATAGATTCAGTAGAGTTTATAAAACGTAAATATAGTGCACTTCCTACCATAAGCATTCCCATAACTGCAATCACTGTAAATGAAATTGATATTATGTACTGTATACTTGCATTTTTGCATTCTCTTACTATTTTTTCTATTCTTGATTTTATTAATTTACGCATAGTATATCAGCTCAATTCTTTCTATACTTTGATGGGGATACACCATATTTTCGTTTAAAGACATAACTAAAATAGTTAGCTTCTGGATATCCGACTTTATCGGCTATCATATATGTTTTATCATCTGTAGTGTTTAAAAGTTTCACCGCTTGTTCTAAACGTACTGTTGTAAGAAAATTCACAAAATTCATTTCGGTCTCTCGTTTAAAAATTGTAGAAAAGTATGTTGGACTAACATGTAGCTCAGAACAAAGTTTTTCTACAGACATATCACAATCATTATAATTGTCTTTTACATACTGTTTTGCCTTTTCAATAAGTATCATAGAAGAGTTTATACGTTCTTTCTTTATAAAAACATTCACTCTAATAGCTTTGTTTATAAACCACTTTTTTACTTCATGTATAGAATTTAAAGAATCTAAATAACTATAACAATTAAAATTTTCACCAAAAATTTCATCTATATTTAAATTGTATGCTTGAATAAGTTTTAAAAGCGATGTCATGATTTCCATAAGATAAATTCTATATTTATTAAAAGGTAAAAGTAAATCTTCAATTTTTCTAAATAAGCTATCTATTGTTTCTGTAATTTCTTCTTCTGAAGAAATTTTAATGGCATTTAACATTGAACGCTCTTCTTGTTCATCAAATTGAAGTTGAATAGAATTATCCGGTTCAACATCATCAATATAAATTGCTTTTCCTGTTCCAAGTATAAATCTGTAATCTAAAGCCGTTTGTGCACTCCTATATGATAACCTTATTTCTAAAGGATCATTATAAACATATCCAACTCCTGCTGACATTGTTAATCCAATGATTCTTTCATAAATTTTACAAACTTCATTTATTCCTTTTATAAATAATAGTATATCTTCTTTTTTTGCAAAATTCCCTATTACCACAACCATATCCGAATATGGAAAACTAATAAATTCACAATACTTTCCCATATTCTCATCTACTATTTTTTTTATTGAAATAGATATTAATGCTGAATCTTTTTGTATTGAAAGAGTGTTTGCATCTTGCGATATTAAAGTCCCGTCTGCATGGATTAATGCTACTGATAAATATTCTGCTTTAAAAGCTATATCTAACTTTTCAGATTGTTCATGCCATTGATTTTTACTTATTCTTCCCTCAATTGCACCTACTAAAAATTGCTCTCTGATTACTGGTAAACTCTCTACATAATGCTTATAAAGTGTTTGCAAATTTCGCTTCTCATCATATTCATGATCTAGTTGTATTTTTAATCTTTTTAATACTTCAATAAGTTCAATAGAGTTAATCGGTTTCAAAACGTACTCAATTACATTGAGCTTAATTGCTCTATGAGCATACTCAAAATCATCACAACCTGAAAATACTATAATCTTTGTGGATGGCATTGACTCTGAAAGTCTTTTCCCTAATTCTAATCCATCCATAAATGGCATTTTAATATCAGTCATTATAACATCTGGCTGAAGTTTTTCTGCCTTTTCAAGTGCATCTTGACCATTTTCTGCATCAGCAACTACAATAAAACCATTAGCTTCCCAATCAATTTTTTTAATAATTCCAAGCCTTATTTCTTCCTCATCATCCACAACCATAATTCTATATAAATTCATTTAATTCCCTCCTATAGATGACTTGTTCCAATCTATAATAAACACTAAAAGATTTTGTTCTCTAAATTTATGCTCTCACTATATTTAAAATATCTCTAAGTAAAATTTATTAACATTATTAATTATACATTAAGTATTGAATTATTGCTAGCATAGGTATAAATACTCCAATCAATCTACAGTATTAATTTAAAATGGAACTAAAAAATACAGGTAAATCCCTTGCTTATAGCCTAAGGATTTACCTGTACTTCTTTAATTCTTGTACTAAATATTCTACATTAAAATTAAATATTTATATTTCAATTATATAATTAAACTCTATTTTCTTCTATATTTACCCATATCAATTGCAACTGCAACTGCAATAATAATACCCTTAATAACTTGTTGCCACATAGGACTAACAGCTATGAATTGTAATCCGTATTGAATAACTGTAAAGATTAATACACCGACTACGATTCCTCCTACTTTACCAACACCACCATTAAGTGAAACGCCACCAACAACGCAAGCTGCGATTGCATCGAACTCATATCCATTACCATAATTATTTGTTGCGCCAGCTGTTCTAGCGGCTTCAAGCACTCCTGCAACACCATATAAAACTGATGCAAAAATGAATATTCCTAGAATAGTTACAAATACATTAACTCCAGAAACTACAGCTGCTTCACGGTTACCTCCAATAGCATATACATTCTTACCAAATATAGTTTTATTTAAGATGAACCAAACCAAGATAACAAATAGAAGTGCAATCGGAACTAGAATTGATATTCCTGGGAAACTTCCTATTTGTAATATTTTTGTTTGACCAAGAGCTATAAAGTCTGGACGAATACCTCCAATAGGTTGTGATTTATTAGGAGGCAAATCAAAGTATAAAGAACATACACCATATACCATAACTTGTGACGCTAATGTAGCAATAAATGGATGCATATCATACTTAGCTACTAAAAAACCATTAAGTACACCAAACACCATACATGCAGCAATTGCTATCAATATAGGAATGACAATTGCAAGCTCAGGCATATTAGGGAAAAAGCGATTTGCATAGTCTGAATTTTGCAACATAGAAGTTGATATGACCGCTGCAAGTCCAACCATACGTCCAGCTGATAAATCAGTACCTGCAATTAACAATGTAAAACAAATACCAAGCGCAACAATCATTCTAGTTGATGATTGTGTTAAAATATCTAAAAATACTTGATACTGCATAAAACGTGGCTCAATTATCATAATTACAACAATTAATAATAACATTGCTAATATAATTGCATTATTAGTTAAAAAGTTTTTTACATGCTTTGAGGAAAAAGAAATTCCTATATCTTGATTACTTTTATCAAATAGCTGCTTTGTTCCATAAAGAATAGCTCCTATTCCAATTGCTCCTACATACATGTATAAATCAAAAAACACACTAGGGTCTAAAATTAATTTAAAAACAATTCCTAAAATAATAAGAAAAGCACCAATACCTAAAAATGCTTTTGCATAATCTTTACGTGAAATTAACTTAGCTTCTTGCATACTTATACCTCATTTCTTTATTCTAATAATAATCATTCGTAATAAAAATTTATTCTATTTCATAAATTGTGTCGCATAATGCATAATCTTTACTTGATCTGCTTCACTTTGTTCTAAAATTCCAGTAACTTTACCTTCACACATAACCATGATTCTATCTGACATTCCAAGTAATTCTGGCATTTCAGAAGAAATCATAATAATCGACTTTCCTTTTTTAACCAATTCATGCATAATTGAATAAATTTCATATTTAGCTCCAACATCAATTCCTCTTGTTGGTTCATCCAATATTAGGATATCTGGATTTGTAAGAAGCCAACGTGCAATTAAAACTTTTTGTTGGTTACCACCTGAAAGGTTTTGAATCAACTGTTCCATATTTGGTGTCTTAGTCTTTAATTCCTCATTAGACTTTACAGCAGCTTTATATCGCTTTGAATCTTGCAGTACACCAAATTTAGAATATTCCTTTTGACTAGCAATTACTGTGTTATCTAATACTGAAAGAATACCGAATATTCCGCTAGCACGTCTCTCTTCTGTCAAAAGAGCAAGCCCTTGCAGTTTAGCATCTTTTGAAGATCTTATTTTAATAACCTTGCCATCCTTTTCTATGGTTCCAGATTGTATTCCACGAAGCCCAAACAAAGCCTCTACTAGTTCTGTACGTTGTGCACCAACAAGACCACCTATTCCTAGTATTTCCCCTTTATGTAAATCAAAACTAACATTTTGAAATGATTTTGCAAGCGGAGAGCAAATCTTATCTACCTTTAATACAACGTCTTTACTTGGTTCATATGTTCTTGGTGGAAATCTATTAGTCATATCACGACCTACCATACGATTTATAATTAAATCTGTTGTTAACTCTTTAGCTGGCCATGTTCCTACATATTGACCATCTCTCATGATACTTACTTCATCTGATATTCTTAATATTTCTTCCATTTTATGAGATATATATATAATTGCACACCCCTTGTCTTGAAGTTGCCTTATTATCTTAAATAAATGTTCGGCTTCAGTTTCTGTTAATGATGAAGTAGGTTCATCCATAATAATAATTTTTGAATTATAGCTAACTGCTTTTGCCATTTCAACCAATTGAAGATTAGATGGTGAAAGTGTTCCCGCTAATGCTTCTGGATTAATATCTAACCCAATTTGCTCAAATAATTCCTTTGTTTTACGAATCATAGTTTTTTTATCTACAGCAATTCCTTTCATTGGAAATCTTCCAAGCCGGATATTCTCCATAACTGGTCTGAAACGAATTGGATGTAATTCTTGATGTATCATTGATACACCTAAATCTAATGCCTGCTTTGAAGTATTTATTTCCATTTTATTTCCATCTAATATTATTTCTCCGCCATCTTCATGATATATTCCAAAAAGACATTTCATCAAGGTTGATTTACCTGCACCATTTTCACCCATTAGTGCATGTACACTACCCTTACGAACCTTTAAGGATACATCATCTAGAGCTTTTACACCCGGAAATACTTTAGTTATATGATTCATCTCCAGTACATATTCACTCATATATACATCCTCCTTCTGTTAAACAATAATTCAGGGATGGGAACTTATAAAATTTCACATCCCTGCTTATTTTTTTATTTATATCTTATTTAAGATAATCTTTATAATTATCTTGAGTAACTTTTACATAATTTATCCATACATATTTTCCATCTGTTACTGGGTAACCAATATTTGCTTCTGTAATATCTTTGCCTTCAGCTGCTGCTTGAGCAATGTTTACTGTAGCTTTACCTTGGTTAGCTGCATCATTTAGAACTGTTCCAAGAAGTGATCCTTCTTTCATAGCTTGTAATGCTGGTGCTGTTGCATCAACTCCAACTACTGGAATATATTTAGCTGCATCGCCTTTATTATATCCTTCTGCCTTTAAAGCTTCTACTGCACCAAGAGCCATATCATCATTGTTACAAAGAACAGCTTCTATTTTATCAAGTCCTTGACCTGTAATAAATGCTTTCATAAGGTCAGTTGCTTTTGCTTTATCCCACATTGCTGTATCTGCTGCAAGTTTTTGTGTTTTAAGTCCAGCAGCTTCTATAGCTTTTATAGAATATTCTGTACGAAGAGTTGCATCTTGATGTCCTGGTTCACCTTGAAGCATTACATATTGTACTACTCCATCTTTATTTTTATCTGCTTCTGGATGTGCTTTGAAATAATCAGATATAATTTCTCCTGATTGTGTTCCAGATTGTTCTGCATGTGCACCCACATACCAAACTTTATCATAACCATCCATATCTGCTTTCTCTGGTTCACGGTTTAAGAATACAATTGGAAGACTTTTTGCTTTTGCTTTTGCAATAAGTGGACCTGCAGCTGTTCTATCAACTGGATTTACTGCTAAAGCGTTTACACCTTTTGTAATAAATGTATCAACTTGTTCGTTTTGTGTAGGTTGTTTGTTTTGTGAATCCACTAATTCAAGAGTTGATCCTTTTTCTTTTGCTTGCCCTTCCATAGCAGTACGAACGCCTGTCATGAATGTATCATCAAACTTATAGATAGCAGAACCAATTAAAACACTTTTTGTTTCAGCCTTTTTAGCTGTATCTGGTTGAGCAGTCTTGCTTGCTCCACACCCTACCATTGTTGCAGCAATCATAGTTGCAGCCATAACAATTGTTAATAAATTTTTAAACCTTTTCATTTTTACCCCTCCATATTCTTATCTAACACTTATCCAATCTTCGTAAACAAAATATATTATTTATTATTCGTTTACAATATTTATTATAAACCCTTTACAATTTACCCTCCATACGAAATTCTTCACATTATTATCGAATTTATTAAGTGAGAACCAAAATCTACGATTTTGTTGTTCCAACTTATCCAGCGAACGAATGTGAGTCGGGTTTCATTTGAACTGAAGCACTTATCTCTTCTGATGCCGCGCTAGACTCTTGCATACCACTCGCAATATTATTTACAGCTTCATCTATACTCATTGCTTTAGAAGATCGCTCCTCAGCAGTTGCTGAAAGTTCCTCACTATATGCACTTATATCTTGAGAATTTTCCATAATTTCTTTAACTAAATTATTCACATTTTCCTGAGACTTATTTAAAGCAACACCCGTTTGTCCAAATTCATCTTTTCTAGTAATGACAATTGGTGTTGAAAAATCATATAACGTCACGCTCTCTGCATACTATCTTATTCCTTTTAATGGTTATTTATACCATTTTTCATAAACAATCTAAGCAAAATTGCAATTGCAAATCTTACAATAGTAAATAGAATCATAATAGCATTTGTACGTATAGAAATTAAACTGGTTGATTTTTATTAAAAACCTTGCTTAATTTCTTGTGCAAATTTATATATAAAGGTAAAAATAGATAATAATATGTTGTGTAAATTGCATATTATCATCTATTTCTATTAATTATTGTTATGTCAAATTTTAAAACAGCAATAACTCATTTTTACTTATCTGATGTCTAGCCACTGTAACACTCCCACTTCTTTAAGTAGGATAACAGTGGCACGACCCTAGATAAGTTCAACTAGGCTTCAGCTGGGGATCAAATCCCACTTGAATCAAGTTTCACTTGATAATTAATTATTTATTGGATTTCTCAATATATGTTGTATAAGGAATACGAATTGCAACTCCTGTGTCATCAAATTTATATTTTGTTCCCTCACTAGCACTTTTATGTTCAGCTAAGTTCATTCCTACAGTATAAAGAGCTTCAGCATAATCCCTAGGATTTTGGTCAACAGAACCTAACATAAAGCCTTTTTCGATTAACTCTCGAGCTTCTGGTATTGCATCAACTCCAACAACTGGAATTGTATTTGTATTATCACCCTTGTTATAACCATATTTCTGTAACGCTTGAATAGCACCTAGTGCCATGGTATCATCATTTGCAATTATTACTTCAATTTTGTCACCATATTTTAAAATCAATGCTTCAGTTGCATTTCGAGCTACATCTGTATTCCAATCACAAACTCTTAACGCAAGTTCTTCTGTTTTTATTTCAGCTTGCTGGATTGTTGAAACAGCATATTTCGTTCTTTCAATTGGTACTTTATTATAACGTTCACCTTGTAGCATAACATATTGCATTATGTTATCTCTATTTCTATCAATAGATTCTCTATTACTATTCCATGCATTAACAAGCATTTTTCCTTCCAGAGCACCAGCTTCTTTTGACTCCGTTCCTATATACAAAGCTTTGTCATAAGATTTAATAGTATCCATTGTAAGGGGTTCTCTATTAAACATGATTACTGGAACATTGTATTCTTTAATTTTATTAATAACTTCTTGTGTATCTCTTGTATCCACTATATCTAAGTATAAGATCAACACCTTCTTTAAGCACTTTATCAATATTTTCATTTTGTATCGCTGTATCTGACTTACTATCATAGAAGGTAAATTCAACTTTGCCTTCGTTTTCTTTTTGAAAATCTTTTAAACCTTGATCGATATCTTCAATATAATCATCAGTAAGCTCTTTTGAAAATTGAGCTACTTTAATAGGCTGCCTTTCAGAAAAACTTCTGCTAATACTTATAGCCTTTTTAGCAT
>Ga0302161_10000100_pt1 | contig 19127 bp, 15 predicted proteins | sample I_Fen_E2_1_FD_193498 | JGI IMG/M metagenome (GOLD analysis project Ga0302161, IMG submission 193498) | Peat permafrost microbial communities from Stordalen Mire near Abisko, Sweden - I_Fen_E2_1 | ecosystem: Environmental > Terrestrial > Soil > Wetlands > Permafrost | place: Sweden: Abisko...
AAAAACAGGTATTATAAAATATTAAAATAGTTTGATATTATAATTTACTAATAAATATACGTGATATAAATAAACGAACAAATCTAGGTAATGTGTTTTTTGAAAAGACATATATCATAATTACAAGTAATATAAAAGCAAAAGTTATTTGGTTTATAAAATAAAAGGGTACTAATTGTGGCATATTTATGAATTTAATTTGTAAATGTTAGAACAAATTTTGTTCATAAAATGAACAAAATTTGTTATGTATAACATTGTCATCTAATAACAGATGAATAAGTTTAGACGCAAACCAACTAAAAATAAAATTACGACTTAAATGAATAAAATTATTTTTTTATTTAAAGCGTAGGGAATATTATAAACTAATATAAACTATGTGTATACTTTAGATAAACCTAAGTAGAAATAGTATTATAATGATTCTACATAACAGTTTCTTAACCCAAAAAGCAATAAGGATAAATTAATAATGTAAAAAGTACTGTAAATACCTTCTGTAATAAGGTATTCATTATGTAAATCTTATTTTTAAGATAAAAAATAATAAAGATTATAATGTTGCAGGTAGGGAACCTACATTTTTAGTCTTATTACTATCTAAAGCAACCATTTGTCTACTATCTATTTTTAAGGCATTTTTACCTAATTCAAATGCAAATCCTAATGTCAAGGCTAGAAAAAATATTAACATAATTACTAAACCATATATACCATTTACATATGCACTAACTACGTAAGGATAAACTAAAAGTATTTCTAAATCAAATAAAAGAAAAAGAAGTGCAAATATAAAGAAAGAAATACTGAATTGTGTTCTATTTTGACCTAAGAAAGAATGGAAACCACATTCAAATGCACTATCTTTTTCTTGATATGGATTATGTGGAGCAAATATTAAATTTACGGCTAATAATATTATAGCCAATATGGGTATAAATACAAAAAAAAAAGATTGACTTGTCACTTAAGAATTGAACAAGATCAGAGCCAATATATTAGCCATACTTAGCCATTCTTGGGGTAAGAAAATGAATAAAAGAATCACTAATGTTAATATAGATATAGTTATAGTTAAATAACTAGATAATACTATATTATGACTTTTAAATGTTAATTTTTCTTTTAAAACATTGTTTCTAATAATGTTACCATGCAAGTTAATACTTTCTACTTCAGGGTTAATTTTATACTCTGGCCTATCAAAAAATACCTGTTTTATAATATTTAAGTAATAAACTGCACTAATTACACTAGTTAGTATGGCTATTAATGCCATGAATACGTAACCGTTATCGATTGCGGCACTTAAAACCATCTGCTTTGCAAAGAATCCTATAAGTGGAGGTATACCTACAAAAGAAAATATTGTTACACTTAAACTTAAAGCTAAAACAGGGTTAATGTAGAAATAACCCTTCATTTGGCTTATTAATTGTATTGGGGAATTATTTTTATCTGATAATTCTTTATACTCACCACTATCATTTATGTAATAATATAGTGAATAACCAATACTTAAAAGTATTATAAATGCATTTAAATTACTAATAGAATATTGCATTAAGTAAAAAATAAATGCTTGTATTGATTCTATACTATTAATACTTAATGCTAATAATATAAATCCCACGTGACTAATTGTACTGTAAGCAAACAGGCGTTTTATTCTTTTCTGTGTTAAACCAACTACTGTACCTATAATCAATGAAAATAAAGAACTAACCAATAAACTTGTAGTTCAAGTAAATTCGAAGCTAAATAAGGAGTTACTTGTATAATGTACTAATTCTAAAAAGAATATAAATATAGATATTTTTGCAACTATGGCTACAAAAGTAGTCACGATTGTAGGAATGGCATCATAAACATCAGGTGATCAAAAATGAAATGGAGCCGCACTTACTTTAAATAGAAATCCTACACTTAAAATAAGTAATGAAAAGTGTATATAATAAGATTTGTATCAATATAAAATGTTATTGCTCTCATTAGCTAGATCACTTAAACTAGTGATCACGTATAATCCATCTAAGTTAGTTGTACCTGAATTAGCGTATATTAGGCTCGTACCTAATAAAATAAAACAAGAACTTAAACCACCTAATAAAAAATAAGTCAAACCCCCTGAAGTAGCCTTTTCCGAATTTCTATATAATGTACTAAGTAAATACAATCCATAACTCTGTAGCTCAATACTTAAAAATATTGAAACTAAGTCACTTGTTGATACTAAAAATGTTGCTCCTGTCACTATAAACAATAAAATTAGAGGATATTCAATTATCTTGAATTGTTCCCCCATTTTATTCATTATTTGGCTTTTATAATATAAAAAGTTATAAAAAATTAATTTACTTAAAGAAGAATATTCAGCCAACCATACTTTACGTGGGTAAAATGCAGTTAATTGTAATATGATCGCACTAATTAAGAAAATAAAGATATGAAAAATTTGAGTTGTGCTTGTTATATGAAATAAACCTCCATATAAACCTATACCAGTACCGAGACTAGTAATAAATAAAGTGTTTATTGCTAGTAAACTAGAGTAAAGTAAAGCTATTATAACTACCCTACTATATAATATTGATTTATCTCGTCTTAAAGTGACGGCATTAGATAATATTAATAGTAAGATTGAAAAAATAATCATTCAATAAGTAAAAGACTTGAACTTTTAAACTTCATACCATTTAAATGAAACCCTTTTATGGTTTGCTTATTTAATAGAAGCAAATAAGCAAGCATAAAAAAAGGGATCAATAAATTAAATAAATTTTGTTTTACCTTAAACTAACTTATTAAAATATATATTATATAGTTAAATATAAAAAACATATAACTTTTACAGGTATTAGTGATTTAATATAATATGTATTATATTTTGTTCATTTAGAACTAAAATATAATCCCTGTAGAAATGAAAAAAGGCCAAATTAGGTAAGAATTAAACGCAATGATATTCAATTATCATAAGTTGTTATCACATTTACATCATTATTTGGCTTTAACATAAAAAGTTATAGAAAATTAATTTACTTAATAATATTCAGATAGCCATACTTTACGAGGGTAAACCTCCATAATTATACATGACTCACCAAAGACTGATATCTTTGTGTACACATAAATGTGTATTATTACATCTAAATGTAACACCTATATATTAGGCTTAATATATATTACAATATAAATTAAGCAACATATAATAGTAAAAAAGCCATCATTAAAGCAAATAAACCTGTGGCTTCTGCAAAGGCAAAACCTAATATAGCGTATGAAAATAGTTGACCTCTTAATGATGGGTTTCTAGCCACACCTAATATTAGTGCACCGAAGACTACACCTATCCCAACACCTGCACCGATTAAACCTGTAGTTGCTAAACCTGTTCCAATAATTTTTGCTGCTTGTATCATAAATTTTATTATAAAATATCCTACGGAGGAAACCTCCATAATTATACATGACTCACTAAAAACATATATCTTTGTGGACACATAAAAAAATATATAGAAAAATATATGTAGTATACTACATAGTACTATAATAATAATAACCCTGTTATATTCCATGAAAAAAAAAGGGGTTTTATTTACTAATATTAATAAAACAAAAGCTTAACACTTTTAATTAAAAATATAACTTAGTTTATAAACTAAATTGTTAGAACTATTATTTTTTATTAATCCTAACTAATTAAAAAGTTATAAGCATTAAGTTATGTAAAATAACACAATACCAATAATAAACGATTTAATTTTTAATTTATAGGTATATTAGTGTATTTACAAATAATAAATGATTAAATATTTTTATAATATAGATTATAAAAATCTATTATAAAATAAGCCCACTAAAGAACCTAAATCAAAAATAAAGCGTAGCTAAGTATAAACATACTATAATAAAACAAGACTAATGTCATTATTTTAATAAAAAAGATTATTTTTTATTAAAATCTTACTTTTTATTAAGGCATAAAGTATATAAGATATATACACGGATAAAAAAAAAAGGATTTCCTTTTTTTTTTCTTTACCCTGATATATAATTACTGTTCCTCCAATCATGATAAAAACTTTTCTATACTTACTGATTCAATCACTATAGGCATAGAACTGTGTAAAATTCCACATATTTCTGAACATTGTCCATAAAATGTTCCTTCTCTGTTAATAAGAACAGAAACTTGATTTAATCTACCTGGGTAAGCATCACACTTAATTCCCAAGGCAGGGCAAGCAAAAGAATGAATAACGTCAGCGGCTGTAACAATAAATCTCACGTGTGTTAATTCTGGAAGGATAACCCTGTTATCTACCTCTAGCATTCTTAAAGCTCCATCCTCTAAATCTGATTCTGGTACTAAGTATGAGTCAAATTCTATAAACTCATCATCTGCATTTAAAAAGTCAGGATATTGGTAACTTCAATATCATTGGTGACCTTCTGCTAATACAGACATGGCAGGATCACTAACTTCATCCATTAAATATAATAACTTAAATGAAGGGAAAGCTATTAATATTAATATTAAGGCAGGAGTAATTGTTCATATCAATTCTATTAATGTTCCATGATTTAAATATTTGTGTGATATAGGTGATTTAATACTAGTATAATTTCTAACTATAGATATCATTATTCAACCCACACCAAATAATATTATAACTAAATAAAACATAATATTATCATGTAATTCAACTAATCCTTCCATTTGAGGAGTAGCACTATCCTGAAAATAAAGACCTCAAGGCTTGGGTGTATCACAGTTGTTAAATAGACTTATATATATAAAATTTAGCATATGTATATTTTTATTTTTTTTTCTATTATTATGTTAAGTCTTAAAATAATATTAATTAAATCTTGCGCTTAGTATGCAAGTACCTATAATCAATTAAAATAAAGTACTAACCAGTAAACTTTAAAGTAAATTCGAATATTATAAATATTTTTGCAACTATAAAAATATTATAAATAAAACTTTCACTAACAGAAACCGTTAAACAGCTACCCTGCCCTAGGATATGAACCTAGATAAATAATGTTTAAGACATTATTTGTTTTACCATTAAACTAGTCAAGATCTTAAATATGTTAGAAGTATACTGTAATACCATTAATCTAATAATAGCTAGTATATATAAATATATTAAAATATATTTATTAAAACTAAAAACTAGTACAGGCTTAATATAGTTCGATTTATTAAAATACACTTTTTTTAATCTAAAAAGAATATATATTAAAAAACTAAAAAAACCAATGTCTAATTTTATATAAAGGCATATAGGTGTATATATGATTTGATAATTCATAGCAAAAACTAACTAAAGTACAAAAGTATTATAACTAAGATACTAAAGCAAAATAATTACACATGGTTTAACTGTAAGTTAAACCATATTATATGCACCAGAAGAATATATTAAAGATGAAACAGAGTAATGTAAACCATCTAAAACAGGAGCTGGATATATACCTAATATAACTGTAAATACAACTAATGTAAGTAATATAAAAAACTCTCGTTTATTAACATCACTTATGTTAACTTCAAAGAATCTACTAAATGATCCTCCAAAAGCTATTCTATTAAACATATATATAGTATATGCGGCAGAAAATACTATAGAAGAGCTAGCCAAAGCACCTAATAATGGTAATCTTTCAAAAGTACCATATAAACACATGAATTCACCTACAAAGTTTAAAGTAAGTGGTGTACCAGCATTACCTAAAGAAAGTATAAAGAATAAAATAGAGAATAAAGGCATTACTTGAGCAATACCTCTATAAAAACTAATTAACCTAGTACCAGATCTATCATATAGTACACCTCCAGCACAAATAAATAAACCACTTGAAACAAAACCGTGTGCTAACCCTAAAGCTATACCACCTTCTATTCCTTGTATACTATTGCTAAATACACCTATAAGATATACAGCTGCGTGTGATACTGAACTATAAGCTATTAGTTCTTTAATGTCTATTGTTCTTAAAGTACTAAAACTAGCGTATATAATAGTTATAACACCTATAAGGTATACAATATATGTGTAATCTATAGAAGCTTTAGGTAATAAAGGCAATATAAGTCTAAAAATACCATATAAGCTTAATTTTAATACAATGGCTGCCAAAATGATACTACCGCTTAAAGGAGACTCAACGTGAGCTTTTAACAATCAAGTGTTTAAAAAGATTGTAGGAGTTTTAACTGCAAATGCTATAAATATACCATAAAATAAATATAATTGTGTAGAATAATTAAAATTAGTCTTATACAATGCATCAAAGTCTGTTGTTCCCATTATAGAAGACATTGCTAATATGGATAACAATAAAAACAATGACCCAAATAAAGTATACAAGAATAAATAAAAACTCGCTCTCACTTTATTACTTGATCCAAATAAACCAATTAATATAAATAAGGGAGGCAATATACTTTCAAAAAAGATGTAAAATAATAGTATATCTAATACTAAAAAAACAGCCAATAGCAAACTTTCTAATAATAAAATAATTATAACAAATGATCTTACATTATCGTTGATAGAGTTTCAATTACTTAATAAAGCAATAGGTGTTATTATAGTTGTCAACATAACAAAATATATTGATAATCCATCTAAACCTAAATAAAAATCAAATGAACTTACTTGATGGTATTCTTGTACAAATTGAAACTGATTGCTACTAAAATCAAACATAATAAATACGATTAAAGAGACGAAAAGATTAATAATGGATGTGCTTAAAGCTATCGTTTTAATACGCCTTATATTTAATAAGGATAAATCATAAGACATGGCTGTTGATATGCTAAAAATACCTAACATTGGTATTAATAATAAAAGTATAAGTAACATGATATGAATGTAAAAAGAACTAATTTCCCTCAGTATCAATAATATTATTGATATTTACTAATACTATACACAACTGTATAATAGAACATAAACTTGTGATGTATAAACTTTAATTTAAAAAAAGTGTTTAACATATATAATTAGGGTTTTCATATATTAAAAAAACTAAGACACAACTTAATATTTAAAAATTTACACTTATAATAAAGCAATATTACTAGGTATTATTTCAAAACTATATAATATACAAGGAACTAAAATAACAAATGCAATAACTATAGGCAATAATATGGTTCAACAGAAAGACATCAATTGATCATAACGTATTCTAGGAAATGAAGCTCTGGCTCAAATGAAAATAAAAATCATTACACAAGATTTTATACCTAAAGTTAGACCATATAACAATCCTTCTAATAAAGGGTCAGAAAATATACTTTCATTGTGTAAATTTTCTATGTAATAATCAAAGTTAATATATTCTGTTAAATTAAACATTAAATTAAACAAAGGCAGATAATCATATAAATAACCACCTAAAAATAATATGCTAGTTAATATACAAATTAAGACTATACTAGCGTATTCAGCTAAAAAAAAGAAAACGAAAATAACTGCAGCATGCTCTGTCATAAAACCACTAACAAGTTCCGATTCAGCCTCAGCTAAATCAAATGGTGCCCTATTAGTTTCCGCAATAGATCCTATAAAGAAGATTATAAATATAGGAAATAATGGTATTATAAATCAGACAGCTCTTTGGGCTTCGATATTAACAGTAAGATTTAAACTTCCTGTTAACATTACAACAAGTAAAATAGCAGAACTTAGTATTAATTCATAACTTATTAATTGTGCTGTACTTCTAAGTGATCCTAAAAAAGCGTACTTACTATTTGCACTTCAACCAGCTAATAATATACCATATGTAGATAAAGAAGAAACGGCTAACATGTAAAGAATACCAAGATTCAAATCACTTAGACTTAAACCAGGACCATAAGGTATAACTAGGTAACCTAGTAATGAGAATATTAAAGTTATAACAGGACCCAAGAAAAATAAAGCTAAATTAGCTTGTGTTGGCGAAACATATTCTTTTAAAAGAAGTTTTAAAGCATCGGCAAATGCTTGTAAAAGACCATAGTATCCTACTATGTTAGGACCTAGTCTTCTTTGCATACTTGCCATAGTTTTTCTTTCAGCTACTGTTACATAGGCTACAGTTAGTAAAACAGGTACAGTTACCAATAGGACTTCGATGATAGAAATTAAAGTTGGATAAAATAACATTAATTTTATTGTTATATATATTTAATATAAATATAATACATTATACACGAACGTTATTATGTTATAATAAATTATATATTAAATATAACTTATAAATATACTACTTAATTTGCTATATCACAATTTAATATATTTATATTAGTTACTTATTATTATTTAGTCTAAAGCTAAAAGTAAATATATACAAGGGGGACGAGAATTCTTATCCAAGACTTGAACTTGGACCCAGATATTAGAAGTATCCTGCTCTACCATTAAGCTAATAAGAGTTAGTGTTAATAAAAAGAACTTTTTTTCTTTTAGAGAAATTATATAATATATATTGTATAGACTTTCTAATAAGTGTGATACCTATTAAACCACATATAATAACAATAAAATTTCTAGTCTTATATACTCATAAAGATATAATATAAAAACTTTATGAGATAATTAATATTTATATAATATATAGTATAATAAATTTGTGTGATAATAAATATAATAGGTATAATAAGGACATATAGGTCTTTAATAATATATTTATAATATATATTAAACTAAAAAGTGTATTAAGTATATTAGATTACAGGCTCATCCATCGGGTTACTCGGATCTGAACCCGAACACTCATCTACATTAAGTGTAGAGTAGTACTAAAACTACGCTTCTGAAGCTAACTTTGTAAAGGTAAAGACACAAAAGCATGTGGTTTAGGTGGGCTAGTTAAAGCTCATTCTAAACTGTTATAACTCCTATTAAGTAATGTTTGTAAAGTATCACTATAGAATTGAGGAGTTAATCAAGGATATCTTGATGTAGCTTTCCCTTCTACCAATTGTTTATAAACTAAGTGTAAGAATAATCACGTAGCCACAACACTAATAATACTTCCAAAACTACTAATTAAATTTCAACCTGCGAAGGCGTCAGGGTAATCACTTACTCTTCTTGGCATTCCTTGCAGACCTAAGAAATGTTGAGGGAAGAATGTAACATTAACCCCTATGAAAAGTAATCAGAAGTGTACTTTTCCTAGCATACGGTCATAGTCTAATCCAAGTATTTTAGGTATTCAGAAGTATCATGCACTGAATAATGCAAATACAGCACCCATACTTAAAACATAATGGAAGTGAGCTACAACGTAGTAAGTATCGTGGAAAGCAATATCAAGTGATGCGTTGGCTAAAACGACACCTGATAGCCCTCCAATAGTGAACATGAATACAAAACCTAATGCAAATAACATTGAAGGTGTTAAATGTAAAGATCCACCGTAACATGTTGCCAATCAACTAAATATTTTAATACCAGTAGGCACGGCAATAATTAATGTAGCGGCCGTAAAATACGCTCTTGTATCCACGTCTAAACCAACTGTATACATGTGATGACTTCAAACTACAAATCCTAATACACCAATAGACATCATAGCATAAACCATACCTAAATATCCAAATACGCTCTTGTTAGAGCTGGCAGATATTGTAGTACTTATTATACCGAATCCAGGTATAATTAATATATAAACTTCTGGATGACCAAAGAATCAAAATAGATGTTGATAAAGTATAGGATCACCACCTCCAGCTGCTTCAAAAAATGATGTATTAAAGTTTCTATCAGTTAAAACCATTGTAATTCCACCGGCTAACACAGGTAATGATAATAATAATAATACCGCTGTAACTACTACAGCTCATCCGAATAAAGCTAATTTGTGTAACCTTATACCCGGACTTCTCATATTAAGTATAGTAGTTATAAAGTTTATAGCACCTAATAAACTACTTATACCTGATAAATGTAGTCCAAATATTGCTAAATCTACACTGGGTCCACTATGACTTTGAACTCCACTTAAAGGTGGGTAAAGAGTTCAACCAGTACCTACCCCGTTTTCTATACCACTAGCAAATAAAAATAATAATAAACTAGGAGGTAATAATCAGAAACTTATATTATTAAGTCTAGGGAATGCCATATCTGGACCCCCCACAAGTAATGGCAATAAGAAATTACCAAAACCTCCGATTAAGGCAGGCATAACCATAAAGAATATCATTAATATAGCATGAGCGGTAATGATACTATTATATAGTTGATTATCTGCAATATATTGAACACCAGGTCCACTTAATTCTAATCTGATTAAGACAGAAAAAGCTGTACCTAATAATCCTGAAAATAGAGCAAATATTAAATATAGTGTTCCTATATCTTTAGCGTTTGAAGACAAAAATCATCGTTCTGTTCATAAAGATATGCTAGTCTTTAGTACAGAAATATCTGACCCTGATATATTTCTCTGATGTGAAATATCGTTGGCTTGGAGATGGTAAACAGGCAAGGGGGTGAGCCAACTACACTATACTTTAAAACAATAACTTTTTTTGCTAGTAATAGGTACGATAACTTATTTAAATGCCTTTATTAACAAATAAAAGATAATATATGTTATAATAAAAATTAACAGGGTAAGATATTTAATTTTGTATTATACGACAAAAAATCAGATTAAACCTAGCCAATGCCTTAAAGCATATTTTTAGATTTAATTTTTATAGTGAAACCTAGTGTTAATCTATTATACATATTACTATCATAATATTATTAATAAGGGGTAGTTTTTATTTTAATTATTAACTAAAGGTTTAAGGAGGAATCGAACCCCTTATTTTCGATCTGCAATCAAAATGCGGAACCATCCGCTGCATAAACCTGATGTATAATATTTATATAAAGTAATCTACCTAATATAAAACATACACACCAACTAACCTAACCTATATAAATTAACTAAAAAAAATAAAAAAGGCATAAAGATACAAATTAATTATTTTGGTTATTGTTGTTCATTTGTATTTCTATAAATTGTATTCTAGAGTTAAGTAAAATAGTTCTAGCTTCTGACCGAGTTTTATCTTTACTCATTGTTTCTAAATCTTTTAATATTTGATTTTTTAGTTTAAATTGGTTTTCAGTAGCAGGAATGTCAGGCAATCTGGAAAAAGCTTCTTTAGCATAAACAAGTTTATGATCTAACACTTGTATTTTAGCTAAATAATTATCCCTTTGTCATATAGCTGTTTCTAAATCCATTTTCTTGAACTGATTTAGTATATGACTATTATAGTCAATATGTTGACATATGTCATCACGTATTGGTACTTCACCCCCGGGAACGTTAAAACCTGGCCCTGGGTTAATTTTCTTTGGAAAGAATACTGAAGCAGGGTCTACACCAGGGAAAATTCTAGACCAGGTAGCGAAAGGTGCTTCAATAGGCGGTGCTACTTGTTTACCTTTATCCAATGGTTGAGCGTCACTATCAATAAATACTTTATCTGGATCTCTACCCCCAGTATAATAAGGATGTACTTCTTTGTCCACACCCTTTCCTTTATCTAAAGGTGTATTTCCCTCTGATTCATCATTCGATTCCATAGCGTTATATAACTTATACCTAGGTTTAGTTGTTTCCGATGATAACCCACCATCAATTTTCATGGTATCTCAACCAAATAATAATTGATTTAAATTAAAGTTAATACCTTTAATTTCTAAATATTCTGTAAGCATAGCAATTAAACCAGTATTAATTGTTCAACTTAATAATCCAATACTTAGATTACCAAAAAAATCACTATATTCTATACTTAAATTACCTGATACATAATATTTTATTAAAGCCACAATAATTATAGTAAACATTGCACCCAAAAATCTCCCTAATGTAAAAGTGGTCGCCATAGTTTTTAATGACTTTACGATTAGTTTATTTTTATTCATGTTTTTTGTTTTTGTTGTCTTTTTTAGTTACTTCCTCACTATTCACCACAATCGTGGGTGACTCACGTTAGTAATTATAAATCTACATTATAGCTTTACCTTGATACACACTAGAATTCTATACCCTAGCGCTCCTAGTAAAGTATACACCCACCTTATACCCGACCTACCCCAATCAATATTACTAATAATATAAATTCTTTTATATGTTCATTATACAGCAGTTTTTTGCTGTATATTAATTTGCAAATTGTTTTTATATTATTAATAACGTACAAGCATGTACACTTAGACTAAAATAATATAAATATTTATATTACCAATGTCAGTAGACTGCCCATACGGAGAGATATAATAAAACACTGGATAGCCACAATAAAACATCCAAAGGTATTACTATATATAATTTGAGATCTATAACAGTAATAAAAATAAAAAGCCATAATAAAAACTCAAATTAAAATCCAGATATTATACTCCCTCCTATGCTATACTAATACGTATATATATATAAATATATACAATTGTCCTTTTATATCAATATAGCATTACTAAATAGTTTTTAATTATAAAATATATATATTGAAAAAAAGTATATAATTGTGTATAACTAACCTATTTATACTTTTATTTAAAATATATAATAGAAAAAATACTTTAAAATATACCCTTAAACCGAGGAATAACCCCTTAATTAAGACCTTACCTAAACTAAGAGTAGCTATAATAAAGTTATTAAATTATTGATAAAAGTATATACGCAAATAGGTTAAAGTACCTAATGAATTGGGTTTTAAAATATCATTACTTATTACGTGGTTATTAGTCTAAATATTAACTATACTAAATAAGGATAACAATATTAATAAAAGTAAACTATTGTTAACCAATGATAGATATGGTATTAAGATATAGAAAATAAGCCCTATTAATATATATAAAGCATAACTAGTAATTACTCCTGTATCTAAGCTAGCTATATTTCGACTTAAATTAATTAAACCTTTTTCTAAGCCAAAAGGTCCTAATAATTCTACACTACCTTTGTCTATAACTTTAGTAGTTTGACCACCTAATTTTAAGACTAGACCCGTTATATATTTATTGTAAAATAATTCAATCAAAAACCGTTGGTTGAAGAATCCAAATATATTATAACCTAATCTAGTAAATTTAAAAGTGATAAGTATTTTTCCAAAGAATTCTGAGAGAATTATAGCTAAAACACTAAGAGATATAGTAAATATTAAAGGTAATAATTTAAACATAGTAGGTACAGCGAATTCAGTGTCCAACATTATTTCATGTGTTGGATGAATAAATAAACTATTATCCGCAAAGAAACCTGAACCTAACCCTATAAATATATCTTTAGAAATATAACCAAAGAAGATAGAAAAAATGGCTAATATAATTAGAGGTAAACTCATAAATATATCACCTTCATGAGCATGTTGGTAATTAACAACTGGCCCATTAGGGTTAGTTAAGAAAGTTAAATATAAAACTTTTACAGAGTATAAAGTAGTAAACATAGCACCAATAGTGGCTATAAAATAAACTACCGTACCACTAAAATAAAATTGTCCATAGGCAGACTCTAAAATTAAATCTTTACTGTAGAATCCTGTCATAAAAGGGAAAGCTACTAAACTAAGACTTGCTATCAACATTACAGAATAAGTTAAAGGTAAAAATGGTCTTAATCCACCATATTTTCTAAAATCTTGATTATCTGCTACCGCATGAATAACAGCACCTGCACCTAGGAATAATAAACCTTTATAAAAAGCATGATTAACTAGATGGAATAAGGCAATATTGTATGATGATAAACCTACGGCTATAACCATCATACCTAATTGACTCATAGTAGAATAAGCAATAACTTTCTTAATATCTTGTTGGAATAATCCAATAAGAGAACTGAAAACAGTAGTTATAGCACCTAATCACAAACATAAAATTAATACAGTTGAACTATATTCTATTAAAGGACTTGTACGCATTAATAAATACACACCGGCAGTAACCATAGTAGCCGCGTGTATTAAAGCACTAACAGGTGTAGGCAAATTTGTTGATTTTTAGTCATGCACGAAAATATGGCAAAAACACAGCGTTATATTAACTAAAAACACTCAATTATTTACATAATTGGTCGGACTATATATTCATTTGTTTTATACTACAAATGCTTCACGTATAGTCTCTGAAGATCCTACTAAGATATTAAAATATCTTTTGGTTTCCTGCTGATTGTCCTATTAATAAAGGATGTTCCAGCAAACAGTGAAGTTTAAGGAGAGCCCTACTGACCCATTATTGTTTAAAAGGCCTAATTTATATAACATTTATGCTGCGCTAAGCAGATCTATGAACTAATACATACTTTTAATTTAATAATACTTAGTTTGCTGATAATTATTCATAATACACTATTATTTAAAGCATTACCGTTTTTAATGATAACTTTAAAGATAAATCTATTATATCATAAGCCCATATAAAGGAAGTCTTAAGATTTTTATTATGCTAATCCATCCTTCGTTGGCTATATTATAACACTGTATATTAATAACAATAATAATAGTTATTTTTAGAAAATCAGATATATTAATAAAATAAGCTTGTTTTTAAACAATGCTTTTAAACCCTCCATAGCCATTGGTAATCAAACATGTAATCCAACTTGAGAACTTTTAGCCATAGCTCCAATTAATAAACATATACCTATAATTGTAACTATATTTTCATTAACAAAAGGTGCTAATGAAAATACTGTACTATATTCGATGTTACCAAACGATCATAATATAGCAAACATACCAATAGTTAAAAAACAATCACCAACTCTGTTAGTTATAAAAGCAGACATAGAACTTTGATTAGCGGCTATTCTAGTAAATCAGAAACTTACTAAAAGATACGAACAAACTCCGACACCCTCTCATCCAACAAACATTAATAAAAAATTATTAGCTGTAACAAGTATGATCATCATAAAAGTGAATAAACTTAAATAGCTAAAAAATCTTTGATTATGTGGATCATGGCTCATATATCCTATAGAGTATATATGAACTAAAGAACTAACTATTAAAACAGGTATCAACATAGATACTGTTAAACTATCAAAATGAAAACCTCATAGAACATTAAGAGATTCACTATCAATTCATCTAAACAGATTAATTGACACTGGTATATTATTTAAACCTACTTCGAAAAAAGCCACAATAGCTAATAAAGTAGTTACAATTACACTTGTACATGTAATTAATTGTGCCCCGCTAACACCGACTTTTCTACCAAAAAAACCGGAAACTATTGATCCTAATAAAGGTAAAGTAATTATAGCTAAATACATTATTTATATTCTATTGCAATACTTCCTCTTAATCTATAAAATGCAACTAAAATACCTAAACCAATTGCTGACTCTGCACCAGCTATTGCTATTATATATATAGCAAATGTTTGGCCTAATATATCATCAAAGCTAAGTGAACTTATCAATATTAAGAATGTAATAGCTAATAACATTATTTCGATTGAAATAAGCATTAATATTATATTTTTTCTGTTTAAAACGAAACCTAAAATTCCGATTAAAAAAAGTATTAAGGATAAATTCATTGTATATTTTTTTTGTTTAATTATATTAAGAATATTTATATATTTTGTAGGGCCTTTATCATAAATTTTATATAATTTATGCTTTCAGCCTACTGCGAAAAAGTATTAAGAATAAATTCATTGTATATTTTTTTATTAATAATATTTATTAGCAAATACCCAAAAGAACCTAAAAATAAGACCTTAGCCATAGTTATACCTATATATTTGTTTTTAGGTGTAAGTAAATGAATAGGCTTTTGGTAATAGTTAGCTAATACACCATAAACAAAGTGAATAAAGTAAGCAAAAGTGTGCATAAGACTATGTAAAGGTAAGCTTTCAAATTGGCGAAATTATTTTTCTATACCAACCAGGTAAGAGAAGGGACTGGAACTAAAAATATCGTAGACAGTCGACGAAGGCATTGCCAAGTAATATGAATAATATATTTTTAAGTAATATATATATGTCAGGTGATGACCAATATTCAAAGAGTTGGCTGAAGATAAAGTCTGAGTTATAAGGATAAAAACAGTAAATTATTAAAGTTAGAACGATGTGGAGATATACTATATTTATACACCGTAAATTGCATATGCTTTACCATGTTACTTTAAACACTTACAAATTCCTAAGCTTTAGCTGGACTATTTAATTCTATTAAACTGTTTTCAATTAAACTTACTAAAGGTACTATAATTAAAAAGTGAGAAAAATAAAGAACTGTACTTATTTGTCCAAATTCTATAAATGGTGATTCCACATGTTTAGCACCTAAGACCATTAATATTAAAAAGTTAGCCACAAAAATATAAAAAGCTATTTTACTTAAAGGTCTAAATTGTATACCTCTACTTCTACTTAAATCTGTGTATGGCATAATCAATAATATTAAGATAGCGCTAAGCATAGCTATAACCCCTAATAATTTATTAGGTATAGATCTTAATATAGCATAAAAAGGTAAAAGATATCACTCAGGCACTATGGCAGGTGGAGTTTGCATAGGATTAGCCATAACATAATTATCACTGTCACCTAATAAATTAGGCATAAAGAATACTAACACACTTAATATTATAATAAATAGGAAGATAGTAACCAAGTCCTTAAATAAAAAGTATGGTGCGAAAGGCAATCTATCGTAGTTACCTGAAACTCCTAAAGGATTACCTGACCCTGCACTATCATGTAGTGCAATTAAATGCATTAATACTAAAGCAGCTAGTACAAAAGGTAAGACAAAATGTAAAGAAAAGAATCTGTTTAAAGTAGCATTATTAACACTAAACCCACCTCATAAGAATTCAACTATATCTTGTCCTATTCATGGTATAGCACTCATAAGATTAGTAATAACTGTAGCACCTCATAATGACATTTGTCCATATGGTAGTACATACTAATATACTTAATATAAAATGTAAGTTATTTATAAAAAGCCAGATTAACTTTTAATTCGTATAATCTGTTAGTCTATTAAACTAAATATTCCGACTGTGCATTAAGCATCATTTCAGACACCCATTAGTGACCCAGTCTGTCGCGATCATTAAAATAACCGACGATCTCTAGTTTAATGATATATTACATTAAATAGTTAACTTTACACTATAAAACTATATCACAAGCTCTTTGATCGTTTTCACTAACATCGCCAAAGAAAATTCTTTCTTCAATATCCCTGTCGGGATATTCCACTTTAAAATTTATTTTTCTTTTAAGATTACATAAATTTTTATACTCATGGGACTATGGATTAAATTAAACAATAATTGAACCAACAACAATTCAATTAAAAACAATTAAATATACATAAAAATATAGTTTTTATTTAAATAAAAACTATATTTTTATGTTTTACGCAAACTAACTAATGCTTCTTCTGAGTATATAGGTTTAACATAAGTTAAAGCGGCTTTTCTAATATTTTCTTTTTGTTGTTTAATTTAAACCATTTTGGGCTATGTTAAAAACCCAGGAAAGCTGTTACTATCATTAATAGAAATATTACTGTACCTAGAGTTCATACTAATGTTCTAGGTGCTCTGTATGATCCGTAATATATACCTCTACCCATATGTAAATACACTAAAAAGAAAAAAGCTGAAGCAGTATTACTATGTAAATAACGTATTAATCATCCGTTATTTACATCACGCATAATATGCTCTACAGAATTAAATGCTTCTAATACACTAGGGTTGTAGTGCATAGCTAATGTAACACCTGTAACTATTTGTATACCTAAACAGAAAGCTAATAAAGAACCAAAATTTCATAAATAACTTAAGTTACTTGGTTGTGGTGAATCGATTACGTATGAATTAACCAATCTTAATAAAGGGTGACTTTTGAAAATTCTCATATATTGATTATATATTTACGGGTAATTTGTTTATAGTAGTAAAAAAGGTATGAAATAACTTTACATATTAAATTAGGTTAAAAGTAATGAGAAATATTTGTGTTAAAAAAAACACATAAAGTCAAAACCCAAATTTAAAATATTGGTTTTGACTTACTAATTAAAAATAAAATACATTATATAAAGTCTAAGATATTAAAGTATTTTAGGTATCTTACTACCATATGGAAACTTTACATTATACCTCTTATCTTCGTTTTTCGTTTCGCTTTAACCTTATATCTTACCTTAGTTAACATATATACTCACAATATTATAAATATTATAATAACGCTTTAATAAAAAAAATTAATGATTAACATATATTTCTAAAAAATATATTTAACCATAACAGAAAAAATAACTAAGGTATAATGTAATATAAGGTTTTTGCCCATTACAAAGCTTATCATTACTAAAAATAATCTTAGCTAATACAAAGATTACCAAGAGAGAAAATTGAATTCTCATTCTTAATGCATGAAATTAATGTTCTAACCAATTGAACTATCTTGGCTTTTAAGTAATAATAAAGGTGAATACCCTGAATCGAACAGGGAACATACTGTGCCACATACAGTTGTTCTACCATTGAACTATATCCACGAACTAGTAACGGTATAACGAGTATTTTATTTTTTTTATATAACACTAATTATGTTGGGGTGATTCGAACACCCAATGGTAAATACCAAAAATTTATGACTTACCGATTAGTCTACAACATATGTATTTTTTTTAAGGTAAATCCGACTTGAACGGATAAAATTAAAAAAATTAAATAGGCCTAAGCTATTCATGTCTACCAATTCCATCACTACCTTTTATAAATAAAACTTATGTACATAAAAATATAAAATATATTAATTAAAAAATAATAATATAATAGCCCCTAATACCATTTTAATACAATAAATATAGAATAAATAAAGCTAACTATTTATAATAAAACATTCTAAATAACTATGTTTGCCCGAGATAAGATTTGAACTTACAGCCTAGGTCGCTTCAAGACCCCGCTCAACCAATTGAGCTTCTCGAGCCTAATATTTATAACTTAACTTAATAATATTAATCCTACCTAGTGAGACATTAGCACAAGTTAAATATTTATCTCCCCTTTTAATAAGTTTAATACTTGA
>Ga0302161_10000101_pt1 | contig 18984 bp, 21 predicted proteins | sample I_Fen_E2_1_FD_193498 | JGI IMG/M metagenome (GOLD analysis project Ga0302161, IMG submission 193498) | Peat permafrost microbial communities from Stordalen Mire near Abisko, Sweden - I_Fen_E2_1 | ecosystem: Environmental > Terrestrial > Soil > Wetlands > Permafrost | place: Sweden: Abisko...
TAAATCAGCATTAGTTTTCACAAGAACTAAAAGTGATGCTAATAGATTAGTAAAGTATTTAGAAGATGCACAAATAGGAGCAAAAGCAATTCATGGGAATAAATCTCAAAATGCTAGACAAGAAGCATTGCAAAACTTTAAAGATAAAAAAATACAAGTATTAATAGCTACAGATATAGCAGCAAGAGGAATTGACATTGATGAATTGTCACATGTAATTAATTATGGTTTACCTAATATACCAGAAACTTATGTACATAGAATTGGAAGAACAGGAAGAGCAGGGCAACGTGGAATAGCTATATCATTTAGTGATGTAGATGAAATACCATATGTAAAAGATATAGAAAAATTGATTAAAAAGAAAATAGATGTAATTGAAGGACATAAATATCCAATGGTGAATTTAACACCAAGTCCTAAGACTAAAGCAACAGGGAACAGAGCTAGATCTGGATATGTTCCTAAAGCTAGAGGCACAGGAAATCAAAGTACATCTAAAACTACAACTACAGGAAATTCAAATGCAAATAAGACTGTAGCAACAGGGAATGCAAATAAACCAAAAACAACAACATTAGGAAATAAAAGTACATTTAAAACTGGAACAACAGCGAATCCAAATGCACGTAAAACTACAGTTGGAGCAAAGAAGAATACAACTAGAAGAACAAGTTTTAAATAAGTTTTATAAACACCACCAATATTAGAAATAATATTGGGGGTGTTTTTTATTATAAAGTTAAACTTTTGAACTAGAGTTTTTATACTTGGGCTGAATTTATCTAAGGCACATAAAAATAAATAACAAGTCCAAAGTTGCCATGAATATTTTTCATCAGGCAAGGAGACGAATTGCCCTCGTAGCGGGCCTATTAGGTCAATTTGTCGATGAGCAGAGAACCAAAAGTGATGCTCCAAATCTTGCATTTGGTCAGCAGAACTTTCACACAGTGCAATCTATGATTTTGTGTGAATCGCTTACTCAGTGAGAATAGCGAGTCGAGCTTCATTTATGATGGAAAATAGGCTGACAAATGGATTTGTTATTTTTTGATTGTGCCTAATAAATCAATAGAAAAATAATAAAGTTTCTATATAAGCTATAGATATTACTATATGCTAATTTATAGAAACTTATATATTTAGCTATGATAATATTTGTTTTAAATCATCATCTGGTGTGCTGATTGGCTTAATATCAAAATTATCAACTAAGAATTGTAGAACATTAGGACTTAGGAAAGCTGGCAAGCTTGGACCAATGTAAATTCCTTTTACACCTAATGAAAGCAATGCTAAAAGATCAGCTACAGCTTTTTGTTCATACCAAGAAAGTACTATTGATAAAGGTAAATCATTAACTCCGCAATTAAATGCATCAGCTAAAGCTAAAGCTATTCTAACAGCAGAATAAGCATCATTACATTGTCCAACGTCAAGCAATCTTGGAAGTCCTGCAACTTCACCAAACTCTAACTTATTAAAACGATATTTGCCACAAGCTAAAGTGAGAATGATACAATCTTTGGGTACTTTTTCAGCAAATTCTGTATAGTAATTTCTGCCAGGTCTTGCACCATCGCAACCACCTATTAAAAAGAAGTGTTTAACTTTTCCCTCTTTAACTGCATTTATGATAAAAATATGCAACTAAAATATCTAATTAGTGAGAAATTTATCTGTATTTTTTAGAGTAATATTAATGTAGTATAATAAATATAAAGTAATAAAGAATAATTCGGTAAATAAAAGGATGGTGTAATATTGAAAAAGAGTTTTAATATAGATGAATTTCTATTAAAATGTCCACACTCTAAGAAAATAATACCTAAAAACAATACTAACATTAATAATCTTAAAGAAATTTATGAAGATTATATTGAATATAAAAATTCATATGAAAATCAAGCCGAGTTTATAGCTAATATATTGCGTTCGCAACAAATGGTACATTTGGTTAAGTCTAGAATTAAGGATCCAGATAGATTAATAGAAAAGGTTATAAGAAAGACAGAAGATAGAAAAAGTAAATATGGTAATGAATTTCAGTTTACAGTAGATAACTATAAAAATGAAATAAATGATTTAATAGGAATAAGGGTTATACATATATTTAAAGATCAATGGCACGAAATACATGAATTTATTTTAAAAACTTGGAAGGTTATTGAAATAACAGCAAATGTCAGGGATGGAGATAATATAGAGGTTTTTGAAGATCAAAATATTGAAGTAAGGTCAAAAGCTTCAGGATATCGTTCAGTACATTACTTAGTGGAATTTTATCCAACTAGCCAAAAGGTTATTGCAGAAATACAAGTTAGAACAATTTTTGAAGAAGGTTATGGTGAAATAGACCATAGACTTCGATATTCACATGATGAAATTCCTGAAATTCTACAATCTAATTTGTTATTATTCAATAGAATTGTAGGAAGTGCAGATGAAATGGCATCATTAATTAATAATCTGAGTAAGGAATGGGGAAAAAAGGAAGTGAATTATAAAAAGATTATAGAAGAACAGGAAGCAGAGATAGTTAAATTAAAAAAAGATGGTAGATATATAACTGGTGATAACTAATAAATTTGATATTTACTTTTTATATTTTGAATAAGTATTTTTTATGTCACTTAATTCATAAAAGGGACTATGCATATATTGTTTTTTTGTTATAATAAAACATGTATATTACATAGTAAGTTTATAAGAGAAGTCAGTGATTGGGAGTGGAATAGAAAAAGAAGGAGTATAAACTTGAAAGGAAGAAGATTTAATGGAAGTTTATTTTGATAATAGCTCAACAACAAAGCCTTTAGATAAGATTATTGATGAAGTAGCCTTTGGAATGAAAGAGTTTTATGGAAATCCATCTTCACTACATAATTTAGGATTAAAAAGCGAACGAAAGATAAAGGAATGTAGAGAAGCTTTAGCTAAGACTATAAATGCTAGTGAAAATGAAATACATTTTAATGGGGGGGGAAGTGAAGGAAATAATTTGGTTCTTAAGGGGATTTTAAAGCCAGGAGCCCATCTTATTACAACACCTTTTGAACATGCATCTATTTTAAATACAATAAAGAGGTTAGAAGACGGTGGTGTTAAGGTTACATTTGTAAAAATAGATGAAAATGGTAAAGTTGATTTAGAACATTTAAAGAATTCTATAACTAAAGAAACAGTTCTTGTATCTATAATACATGTGAATAATGAAATTGGAGTAATCCAAGATTTAAAAACAATAGGAGAAATCATAAAGGAAGGTAGTGCAAGAGCTAAATTTCATGTAGATGGGGTTCAAAGTTATAGTAAGTTATATATAGATGTTAAGAAAATGAATATAGACTTTTTGACTGTAAGTGGGCATAAATTTCATGGACCGAAAGGAGCCGGGTTTATTTATATTAAAAAACCTAGTAATGTGATTCCTTTGATAGAAGGTGGATCACAAGAATTTGGAATAAGGGCTGGTACACAAAATATACCTGGTATAATGGGATTAAGTCTAGCAGCTAATTTAGCCTATGAAAATATGAATGAAAATTATAAAAAGGTTTTTAACATAAAAAAGAGATTCGTTGAAAAACTACATAATATAAAGGATATAAGAATTAACAGTCTATTAAATGAAAATTTTTCTCCATATATTTTAAATGTATCATTTAAAGGAGTAAAAGGTGAGGTATTACTTCACTTCCTGGAAGAAGCAGGAATTTATGTTTCTACAGGTTCGGCTTGCTCCTCTAAAGAAAGAGAAAAAATTGGTGGGAGCTATGTATTAAAAGCATTAGGACTTACAAATGATGAAATATCAGGAGGAATTAGATTTTCTTTTTCAGATGATAATAAAATAGAAGAAGTAGATTATGTAATAGAAACTTTAGAAAAAGGACTTAAATTTTTAAGGAGGATTAAAAAATAATGAGTGAACTTATTTTAGTAAAGTATGCACCAGAAATATTTTTAAAAGGATTAAACAGAGGTAAATTTGAAAGAAAATTAAGAGACAATATAGGTAAGAAACTTGAAGGTATAGAAGCAGAATTTATACATGATAGTGGAAGATATTTTATTAAGACTGACGAAATAGAAGAAAGTATTAAAAGAATTAGCAAGGTGTTTGGAATACTTGAAGTATGTTTAGTTAAGGAAGTGGAAATAGACTTTAACAAAATAAAAGAAGCTGCTTTAGATAAAGTTAAAGAAGCAAAAGAAAAGACGTTTAAGATAATTACGAATAGGGCTAATAAAGATTTTGAATTAAATTCTATGGAAGTTTCAAGAAAAGTTGGTGGATATGTTCTTGATAATTACGAGGGGGAAATAAATGTTGATGTTAAGACACCAGACGTTGTAATAAATATTGAAATAAGAAATAATTATACTTACGTTTGGTCTAATAAAGATGTAACAAAAGCTTCAGCAGGGCTACCATATGGAATGAATGGTAGCACGATGTTAATGTTATCTGGTGGAATAGATTCTCCAGTAGCAGGATATCTTATGGCTAAAAGAGGTGTTGAGGTGAATTGCGTTTATTATCATAGTCACCCTTATACATCAGAAAGAGCTAAGGATAAAGTTAAAGATTTAGCTAAAATATTAGCAGAATATACAGAAAAAATAAATCTATATATTGTTCCGTTTACAGAGATACAAATGGATATAATAGATAAATGTAGAGAAGACGAGCTTACTATAATAATGAGAAGGTTTATGATGAGAATAGCATGCAAGCTTGCGGATATTTATGGAATTGATTCAGTTAGTACAGGAGAAAGCATAGGGCAAGTTGCAAGTCAAACTATGGATGGTCTTATAGTAAGTGATGATTGTGCTGATAGACCGGCATTTAGGCCTTTAATAGCTATGGATAAAACAGATATAATGGACATAGCAAGAAAAATAGGAACATATGAGACCTCAATTCTTCCGTATGAAGATTGTTGTACGATATTTGTTCCGAAACATCCAAAGACTAATCCAAAGCTTGATAAAATTAGAAAAGAAGAAGAAAAATTAAACATAGATGAACTAGTAGAAAAATCAATTAATGATATTGAAGTTGTAACATTTTAGACTTGTTATTTTTTTTTTTTTGAATGTGTCTTAGTTAAATACCTCGAGAATTCTCTCGAGGTATTATTATTACCATATTTTAAAGAACTAAAAAATAAATTCAAAATATGTGATAATATTCATAAGCTGTTTCTTGAACTTTCTCTAAAATATACTTATAATACAATATATATGTTAAATGGTAAAATATAATATTTAAAGAATAACTACATTATTTTTGGAATAAAGTAATAGAAATGAGGGATAAATAATGGTAATAGTAAATTGTCCATTAAGACAAGATGACATAATAAAAATAGTAGAAAATGTTAAAATTGAAGATGAAAACATTTTCAAATTTGTTAGTAAAAAAGGTATTCGAATTTTTTTCGAATGTAATCATAATAATGTAGGAGAAGCATGTTCTATTGCACATAATGCAGTATTTAAGACTAAGCTTGGTAAAGTATTATTTTATAATGTTGTTGATCAAAATGATTACCCATGGGTAAAGTGTGAATAATATTAATAGAAAAAATTGAAATATGTATAAAAATATGATATATATATATATAGGATATGTTTAATATTCGAGAAAGTCATGTTACGAAATTGATTAAAGAACATAGCTTTGTTATTTTGAAAGAAATTATTAGAAATGAGGTATAAATAATGATAATAGTAAATTGTGCTTTAAGACAAGACGACATTGTATCGATAGTAGAAAATATTGAGGTTGAAAACGAAAAGGTTTTTAAATTTGTAAAAAAACAAGGACTTCAAATTCATTTTGATTGTAGTCTTACTGATTCTCAAAATGCAGCTTCAATTGCTAAAAAAACAATAAAAGATACTGAAGTTGGGAAAGCATTATTTTTTAATGTTGTGGCTCAATAAGGTTTATTAAAATTATATAATAGAAGTTAAAAACAATAGACTATTTCTCTAGATAATTCAAACGATTATTTAGAAAAATAGTCTATTGTTTTTTGTATAGATATTTATTTAGGTTTAAGTCATATTGACTTGTTATTTTTTTGATTATGCCTAATATTTTAGAGGATAGTTTCTCTAATTTTTTGTGAATGATATTTAAATATATATTCATCTATGCTAAATAAGCTTAAAGAGAAAATCAATACTATTACAGCGAACCATATTGATTTAATTCCAACTTTTGAAGTCAATATTCCAGCAAAGCAACCTCCTATTATGAAAGAAAATATTACTATTGCATACCGAGCAGTTTTAATGGTTGAATTGATGTCTTTTCTTAAAAAAGCCTTATAAGCTGCTTGGGTCGCAGTCCTCAAATTACCAGTACACATGGTTGTACTATAAGGGGAATCAACTAGTTTCCCAAACGAAGCAATTTGAACTGAAGAAACAAATGAAATTGGAATAATTACAAATGCATTAGGTACAGTAGTTGGTATAAATCCTATAATAAAAAGAACTATAATTTCAATAATTAAAATAATACGTTCTGTACCTGTAACGAAAGTAGAAGATGGGAATTTGAAGTCCTTTATTATTTCAGTCACTATTATCCCGGTTATGAAAGCTAAAATTGGCAAAAAAGCCATAAAAGCTTGTTTGAAATTTCCTTTTGTAGCTTCTACTCCTATTAGGACAATATTTCCAGTTTGGGCATTAGCAAAAACACCACCTCTACAAATAAAAGTATAAGCATCTAAAAAGCCTCCAACTATCGCAAGGAGAACTCCAAGTCGAACAGATTCAGAAGTTTTAATAGGTACTTGCATATTTCTTTTGTTGCTATTAATTTTATTTATATCTTTGGTAATCAATATTAAAAAGTCTCCTTTCAATTTAATATCCATATACTTAGTATGGAAAAATTTTTTAGAAATAAACTATTCTATATTATAACATTAATTTTTATATGCGATAATTAAATAGTAAATAAAATTATGAAATTAAAATATTAGTTATAAATATATGGAAAAATTTTTGGATTATTGACATGGTAAAAAAAATAAGCTATTATTAATTCAATAGTAGTTTAACGCGTTAAATTGATAAAACGATAAAACTATACAACGATCAAGCAATAAATGATAGGTGGGGTAAAAATGAATAAAAAGAATATGCTTCCAGAAGGAACAAGAGATTTAATATTAGATGAATGTGTTATAAAGAGAGCTTTAGAAAGAGATATAGATGAGATTTTTGAAAAGTGGGGATATAAAGAGGTTATAACTCCAACATTAGAGTTTTATGAAACATTTAACTATAATTCTCAAACTTTACGAGAAGAAGATATGTATAAGTTTTTTGATAATAGGGGCCGTATATTAGTTTTAAGACCAGATATGACAATTCCAATAGCTAGAGTGGTGGAAACTAAACTTAAAGATGCGAAATTTCCTATAAAGCTCCGATATACTTCTAATGTATTTAGAGTTCACGAAAGCCTTGGTGGAAAAAGAAATGAGTACACAGATTGTGGTGTTGAACTTATAGGAATAGAAGATAAGAAATCTGACTTAGAAGTATTAGTTTTAGCGTTAGAAGCTCTAAAGAAGCTAGGCTTAAATGATTTTAAACTTGAAATAGGTAACATTGGATTCTTTAATGGAGCATTTAAGAATTTAGATATAGATCAAGAATGTAGAGAAGTTATTGCTCAATTTATAGAAGATAAAAATTTAAAGAGTTTAGATGATTATTTAGAGGAATTAGATATTAAAGAAGATTATAAAAAATTCTTTAACAAATTACCTTGGATGTTTGGAGATAAGAAAGTTTTAGAAGACGCTAAGAAATTAGCATTTAATGATGAGATAAAAGAGAATTTGGAATATTTAGAAGTTCTATATTCACAATTAGAAGCATTAGGATATGGAGAAAATGTAACCTTTGATTTAGGAATGGTTCCAAGGCTTAATTATTATACAGGAATGATTTTCAGAGGATATGGTGAGGGTGTAGGAAATACACTTTTAAGAGGTGGAAGATATGACAGCTTAATTAAAGCATCTAATGCTCATGTTCCAGCTATAGGATTTTCAATAGATATTAATTCTGTAATTCCAAATGTGCAACTTAATAAAAATTTAAATGAAGGTGAAAATGTATATAAGATGTATTATAGTGAAAAAAATAGAATTGAAGCTATAAAAAAGAGTGAAGAACTTAGAAGTCAAGGATATATAGTTGAATTATTACCCAAAGAAAATATTCAAGAAATAAAAATGGTTAAGGGTGGGGAAAGATAAAATGAGTATAAGTATAGCATTAACAAAAGGAAGACTAGAAGAAGAAACAATTAAAATCTTAGATAAAGCTAACTTTGATCCTTCAGAACTAAAAGATAAAGGAAGAAAACTTGTATTTAAAGATAAAACACAAGATATAAAGTATTTTTTAGTAAAAGCTGCTGATTCAATAACTTATGTAGAACATGGAGTAGCTGATCTTGGAGTTGTTGGTAAAGATACTATCTTAGAAAGTGATAATAACTGCTATGAAGTATTAGATTTAGGTTTTGGAAAGTGCGGATTTATAGTTGCATCATTGCCTGAAATAGATATTTTTAAGAAAGTTGGGCACGTAAAGATAGGAACTAAATATCCAAAGGTAGCAAAAAATTACTTTAAAAATAAGGGAATGGATGTTGAAGTTATAAAAATAGAAGGTTCAGTAGAGCTTGCACCAATACTAGGATTATGTGATGGTATTGTAGATATTATGGAAACTGGTACAACACTCAAAGAAAATGGATTAGTTGTATTAGATAGGATTTGTGAAATAAGTGCAAGATTAATTGTAAATAAAGCAAGCTTTAAAATGAAGCAAAATGAAATTTGGGAATTCATAGATAGAATTAAAGAAGTGATTAATAATTGACAAAATTCGTGAAATGTTGATAATTATAATTAACATATTTTAAATAATTATTAAAAAATCATCGAGTAAATTAAGATATTGTTTTTTATAATTATCGATTTGTTATGAAATTAAAGGGGGCTATTTTATATATGTTAAAGTTTATGGAAATTACTGAAAGCAATAAGAAAAGCTTGATTAATGAACTTAAAGGAAGAGCTACAGAAACAGAACAAGAAATAATTTTAAGTGTGAACAACATTTTATCAAAAGTCAAAAAAGAAGGAGATAAAGCTTTATTTGAACTTACTAAAACATTTGATAAAGTTGATCTTAAAACTTTAGAGGTTTCTGCTAGTGAAATAGACGAATGTTTCAATAATGTAGAAGAAGATTTTATTAATGCATTAAAAGAAGCTAAGGTGAATATAGAAGATTATCACAATAAGCAAAAGGCAAATGGATTTTTAATGACCAAAGATAAAGGGGTTTATTTAGGTCAAAGAGTTCTGCCTCTAGAAAGAGTTGGAGTATATGTACCAGGGGGAACTGCCGCTTATCCATCATCAGTACTAATGAATGTAATACCTGCAAAGGTTGCTGGCGTAGATGAGATTGTAATGGTAACACCACCAGATAAAGATGGGGGAATTAATCCATATATAGGAGTAGCTGCAAGAATTGCTGGAATAGATAAAATATACAAAGTTGGAGGAGCACAAGCTGTTGGGGCTTTAGCTTATGGAACAGAAACAATTGGAAAAGTTGATAAAATTGTAGGACCGGGAAATATATTTGTTGCGACAGCTAAGAAATTAGTATTTGGAGAAGTTGATATAGATATGATTGCTGGACCTAGTGAAATATTGGTTATTGCAGATGAAAAATCTGATCCGAGTTTTGTTGCAGCAGATTTAATGTCACAAGCAGAACATGATAAATTAGCATCATCTGTATTAATTACAACATCTAAAGAGTTATATGAAAAAGTAGAAATTGAATTAGAAAGACAAGTTAAAACTCTTGAAAGAGAAGAGATAATAAGAACTTCTCTTAAAGATTTTGGAAGTGCAATACTCTGCAAAACCATTGAAGAATGTATTGATATTTCTAATGCTATCGCACCTGAACATTTGGAAATTATGGTGGATGAGCCAATGAAATATTTAGGTATGGTTAGAAATGCTGGTTCTGTATTCTTAGGTAGGTATTGTCCAGAGCCTATAGGAGATTATTTTGGTGGAACAAATCATGTCTTGCCTACTAGTGGTACAGCAAGATTCTTTTCACCGTTGTCAGTTGATAGTTTTATAAAAAAATCATCTTTTATCTATTATTCTAAAGAAGCTATTATGGAAAATGGAGAAAAAATCATAACTTTAGCTAATAAAGAAGGACTGACAGCTCATGCTAATTCTGTGAAAGTGAGACTAAACAATGGGAATCTATAATGAGTATATTAATTCCTATGATGAATATACAATAAACCTAGATAGTAATGAAAGTTATCTAGAAATGGATGAAAATATACTCATTAATATGAAATCTTGCTTAAATAGCATAGGGTTACACAGATATCCTACTAATGAAATGAATGATATTAAAGATTTATATGCAAATTATGCAGGTGCAGAAAGTAAAAACATTATTGTAGGAAATGGATCAGATGAAATGATAGAACTTGTTGTAAGCAATGTAATTACACAAGGAAAGAAAGCATTAAGTTTAGGACCTGATTTTGTAATGTATGATTTTTTTGTATCAAGATTTGGTGGAGAATTTAAAACATATGATATAGGTAAATCAATGAATTTTAATGTTCTAGAATTTATTGAGGTCGGAAAAAAGGAAAATGTGGATTTAATTCTTTTCTCAAACCCTAATAATCCGACTGGAATCGGAATAGATTTAGAAAGTATAATTACTATATTAGAGGCTTTTAAAGATACAACAATTCTTGTAGATGAAGCGTACTATGAATTTTATGGAAAATCCATGATTCCATATATAAATAAATATAAAAATTTAATTGTAACAAGAACTCTTTCTAAAGCTTGGGGACTTGCATCCTTAAGAGTTGGATTTTTAATAACGCATGAAGATAATATATGTGAATTATTAAATCATAAAATACCTTATACAGTATGCTCTTTTTCACAAAATTTAGCTTCAATTGTTTTGAGATATCCAGAAAATGTTCGAAATAATGCAAAGCAAATAATTGAACAAAGAGAAGTATTGTATGAAAATGTTAAAGAGGTTGAAAAAAATGCAGCAATGAATATACGATTTTACCCATCTAAAGGGAATTTCATATATGGAAGAACAGCACATATACAAGCTCTTATAAATGGTCTTGAAAATAATGGTATTATAATTAGAAATTTTGGTGATGATACTTTTAGAATTACGGTTGGATCACCTATGCAAAATAGAAAAGTAGTAGAGGGAATAAAGAAGATTTTTTGTATATAGATAAAAATTAACAATGTAGGATGAAGATTAAATAGTGAAATATAAAATTTTGATGTTCACTTTTTTCTTTTGAATTTTAAAAATAGTTAGCAGTTACAGATTTAAGGGGGTTAATATGTTAGATAGATTCTCAAAAAAAGATAGAATAACAAAGGAAACTAGTATTAAATTAGAAATAAATTTAGATGGAAGTGGAAATAGCGAAATAAACACAGGGGTTGGATTTTTTGATCATATGCTAACTCTATTTGCATTTCACAGTAAAACTGACTTAAAAGTGTTGGCTAAAGGTGATCTAGAGGTATGTGATCATCATACAATAGAAGATATTGGAATAGCACTTGGAGAAGCGTTTAAAGAAGCCGTAGGAGATAAAGTCGGTATAAATAGGTATGGAACATTTTATGTTCCAATGGATGAAACTTTAGCTTTAGCATCATTAGACATAAGTAATAGACCTTTTTTAGTTTTTGATTGTGATTTTAAAAGAGAAAAAGTTGGAGAAATGGCTACTGAAATGGTAGTTGAATTTTTTAGGGCTTTTGCTTTTAATGCAGGAATAACACTTCATTTAAAAGTTTTATATGGAGAAAATGATCATCACAAAATAGAAGCATTATTTAAGGCGCTTGGAAGAGCTATTAAAGAAGCTAAATTTAGAAACGATGAGAATGGAGTTCCATCAACTAAAGGAAGTCTTTAAATCAGTTGAGAGTTAACAGTGAACAATTAACAGTTACTAGTAATTTAGATAGAAATGTTAGCTTACAACTATTAACAATGAAAAGTTATGGAAAATCCTAAGTTGAATAATAATAAGTGTAATAAGAAAAAAGAAATTTAAGAAATGCTTTAGCATTTCATCATTAATTGTTAACTGTTAATTGATAACTGTTAACTGAATTAACGGGGTGTGTAAATGATAGTTATAATAGATTATGGAATGGGGAATTTAAGTAGTGTTAAGAATGCTCTTAATTTCCTTGGACTCGAAAGTAAAATCTCATCTGATGAAGACGATATAAGAAATGCTAAGGGATTAATATTGCCAGGAGTTGGAGCATTTCCTGATGCCATGGAGACCATAGAAAGATTATCCTTAGATAAGATAATAAAAGAAGAAGTAGCTAAAAATAAGCCTCTTCTAGGAATATGTCTTGGTATGCAATTATTATTTGAAAATGGTTTTGAAGGACTTGAAAGAAAAGGACTTGGATTATTAAAAGGCAGTATTGTTAAGATGAAGGATGATAAAAAAAATAATATTAAGATTCCTCACATTGGGTGGAATAATTTAATATATAACAAAAAAGATGAATTGTTTAATTATATAGAAGAAGGTAAATTTGTTTATTATGTACATTCATATTTTGTACAAGGTTATAATGATGATGATTTAGTAGCTTATAGTGAATACGGGGAAAATAAGATTCCAGGTGTGGTTAGATGCAAAAATGTTATGGGAGCTCAATTTCATCCTGAAAAGAGTGGAACTGTAGGGCTAAACATTTTAAAAAATTTTGGGGAGCTGATTAAATGATAATTTTACCGGCAATTGATATAATTGATGGAAAACCAGTAAGGCTATATCAAGGGGATTATGATAAAAAAGAAATAGTTGCAGATGATATATTTGAAACAGCGAAATCTTTTGAAGATATGGGGGCGGAGTATGTACATTTAGTAGATTTGGATGGAGCGAAGAGTGGAAGTAACCAAAACCATGAATTAGTAATAAAAATTGCTAAAATACTTAAAATTCCCATAGAGCTTGGGGGAGGAATTCGTTCTTTTGAAACTATTAAATATCTATTAGATAATGGTGTATCAAGAGTAATTCTTGGAACTATAGCTATGGAAGATGAGGAATTATTAAAAAAAGCAGTAGATATATATGGAGAAAAAGTTGCGGTTGGAATAGATTGCAAGGATGATAAGGTATATGGAAGAGGATGGCTAGCTGGAAGTGATTTAGATTACATAGACTTTGCAAAGAAGATGGAAAGTGTAGGCGTTAAGAATATAATAGTGACTGACATAAGCAAAGATGGAACTTTAGAAGGTCCTAATGTTGAAATGCTTAAAAAGTTAAAAGAAATTGTCAATATAGATATTACTGCATCAGGTGGAATTTGTGATATAGATAATATTAAGGAATTAATGGATATAGATTTATATGGAGCAATAACTGGCAAGGCAATATATGCTAAAACATTGTCTTTAGAGGAAGCAATAAAAGTTTCTAAAAAATAATAGAATATCAACAATTGACAAGTGGCAATGAACAATTAAACAACAAACTCTAAGGAGTTCATCCAAAATTGTTAACTGTACATTGTTAACTGTTAACTGATTAAGGGAGGTGAAGGTTATGCACACAAAGAGAATTATTCCTTGTCTTGATGTGAAGGAAGGCAGAGTTGTTAAGGGCATTAATTTTGAAGGATTAGTTGATGTTGGTGATCCTGTTGCTCTTGCAGAATATTATAATAAGCAAGGCGCAGATGAATTAGTTTTTTTAGATATAACTGCAACTCATGAAAAAAGAGGCATAATGGAGAAGGTTGTTCAAAGTGTTGCTGAAAAGATTTTTATTCCATTTACTGTAGGCGGAGGACTAAAAAACTTAGAAGATATAAAGTCAATACTTAGAGCTGGTGCAGATAAAGTGAGCTTGAATTCAGCTGCTGTTAGAGATAAAAACCTTATAAAAGAAGGGGCATTTTATTTTGGGAACCAATGTATAGTATTAGCTGCAGATGCAAAGAAAAGAGCAGATAATACTGGCTGGAATGTAGTGATTAACGGTGGAAGAATTGATACTGGAATGGATTTGTTAAAGTGGGTTGAAGAAGCAACCTCACTTGGTGCTGGAGAAATTCTTTTAACTTCTATGGATGCAGATGGAACTAAAAAGGGATTTGATTTAGAACTAACTAAAGCTGTAAGCGATATAACCAATGTTCCTGTAATTGCATCAGGAGGATGTGGATGCTTAGAAGATTTTTATGATGTGTTTGAAAATAATATAGCAGATGCAGCACTTGCAGCTTCGCTTTTCCATTATGGAGAATTGACTGTTGATGAAGTTAAAAAATATTTAAATGATAGAAATATTCCAGTGCGTATTTAAATCTCAAGAATATACTTGAAGAGTAATAGGAGTTATTTATAATCCTAAGAATTTAAGAATTTAAGAATTTAAGAATTTAAGAATTTAAGGGTTTCTATTTATAGGAAACATCATAAGTTAGAGAAAATTTAACACATGGAAGGGGGAGTTCATATGGAGATTTGTGAGAGAGTAGAGCAAGTAGATTTTGAAAAGTGCAATGGGTTAGTGCCAACTATAGTTCAAGATAATGTAACTAAAGATGTATTGATGCTTGCATATATGTCAAAAGAAAGTTTAAGTAAGACATTAGAGGGAGATACTACTTGGTTTTATAGTAGAAGTAGAAATGAGCTATGGAATAAAGGTGCGACGTCTGGAAATTTTCAATATGTTAAAGAAATAAAAATAGATTGTGATAATGATACAATTTTAGTGCTTGTAGAGCAAACAGGAGCAGCATGTCATACAGGGAATCAAAGTTGTTTTTATAGAGATTTATAGTCAATTAAAAAGTATTGGAGGATTAAAAAATGGATAAAAATATAAGTGCTTTATATGATGTGATTTTAAAAAGAAAGACTGACGGAGAAGAAGGATCTTATACAAAGTATCTTTTTGAAAAAGGAACAAATAAGATATTAAAAAAAGTTGGAGAAGAATGTACAGAAGTTATAATAAGCTGTAAAGAAGATAATAAGGAAGAACAAATCAATGAAATTTGTGATCTCACATATCATGTACTTGTTCTAATGGCTCAATTGGGGATTTCAGTTGAAGAAGTTTCGGAAGAACTTGAAAAACGAAAAGATAAAATTAATAACTTTAAGGGTGAGAGAAAGCCAGTAACAAATGTGTAGATAAATAAAAATTAAATAATAAATTATGCTTTAAGCAAGTACATTCACGTATAGGTCTTGCATATTATTTGATAAAAATAATACGCAAGACCTATTTTTAGATTGTATTAAAAGGTAAATTTATATTGTTAATAAATAATCAATCGTCATAATTATATAGTTAAACAAATATCATCTGACTATATAAAAAGGATGAGAATAGAGAGGAAATCATAAAGAGAGAATAAATTAATTATGATGGAGTTGTTGTAGTAAGCAAAGATATAAATGATGTACTATTAAAAGCAAGATATGTTGAAAAAGTAGCTGAAATTTATTATAGAACACTGATGTTAAATCAATTTAAAGAACATACAAGACTTACAACATAAGAATTAATAGGACAATAAGGAAAATAATTTCAAATAAAATTTTATGTAAAACATGATATAATCACTAATATAAAGATGCGATTTAAAATATGATTGTAAAATTTGAAATAGTATCTTTTGTTTTTACATTACTTATGAAATAATGTGAATATAAGAAAACTTGCAGATTTAATTATACAGGTTTTCTTATGTTTATTTAAGCGTATGAATAAATGAACATGTTATTGTGTGGTTATAAAACTTTAAAGTATTATATTATAAATTCTAAGAGCATAGTTTGTATCTAGTGATTTTATAAGTATAAGTATAAGTAGGTAGGATATATATTATAATAAACAAAAGTAAAGAATATGTGGATAGGAGAAAAATAATGATTAAAATTTATAAAGAAGAGCTATTAAAAAATACTATTGATTATGAAGGATACACAGAAAATATTTGCAAATTAACATTAGAAGAGTTGAAAGAAGAAGGATTGCTTCAATGTGGAGGATGCTGTTTGAAAGGTGAAAAAAATAACAATAAGTGTAGTGGTTGTAAAGACAAGGGGAGTTGCAAAAAATAATATTATTGCGATAGGAATTTTATTTAATTATAAAATATAAAATAAATTGTAGATTTAAGGAAAAGAATAATATATAATAAATTTGTTTATTATAAAAATAAAATGAGTGTTAGCTTCAAGTGGAGTTTCATTAATAGTAATACAATTTTCTTCACTAGAAGCATAGAAAAACTTATACCCTCAGGGGGCACAATGTAACCTCAAGGGTAACAATGTCCAGGAACGTGCAGTCGTCATCTCCAAGTTAAGCAGAAAACCTAAATCTATGATTTGATGATGGTCGCTTACTCTTTGAATACTCATTTGACTTTAAGAAGATGAGTTTCATAAATACGGGAGTGCTACGAATGCTAGATATCGGATAAATCAAAAAAATTTTGGGGGGGCCATCTTTGGGAAAGCCAAGTATTTTTAGTAGAGAATATGAAAAGAAAATGAAGAAAAGAAGAAGAAATGTTATGATAATTTCTTTAGCTATAGTATTAGCAATATCTGCACTAGTAATTAAAGTTGTGTGTAACCCTATAGATTACATGAACATTAAGCAAAATATACAAGCGTGGATTGATAGCGATACTGCTAATATTTCAGAACAAACTGAAAAAACAAAAGAAGAAGAAACAAATCAAGAAGAAACTATAGATGAGAAATCAGTAAAAGAAGAAGTCCAAAGGCATTTAGAAGAATCAATTGATATTACTCTAGTTAGTGGGAATATTGCAAAAGCAATTTATGTAGATGATAATAATGGTGGAAAAGCATTTAAAACTTTAAATACTACGGATATTGGTGTAAGTTTTAATATTAGTCCATCAGGCAAGCAAATGATTGTAACAGATACTAATTCAGTAATTACTTTATATAATGTAGATAGAACTACTAAAATAATATCTAAGGATAAATATATTTCTAGTAGTGGAGGAGTTTTTACAAAAGAAGCTGCAATGCAATCAAATCCGCAATATTTGTGGAACGTAAACCCAAAATTTATTAGTGAAGAAAAAATAATTTTCGCGAGCAATAGACCGTATTTTGGGAAAGCAGTTCTTAATCAATATTTATGGATGACTGATATTCAAACTGATACAGATAAGGTATTCTGGGAATTAGTTGGAACCAATATAGATATTGGCGAAAAAGAAGAAAAAGGAATACGAATTACGATTGATGGCAAGATTTATTATATAGATGAAAATGGAAATTATGCTCAATAAATATAATATTAATAAATTATTTGATAAGATTTAGAGGTTTATGGTATAATGACTTAGTTAAATTAAGATGAACACTATTTTAGGAGGAAAGAATAAATGAAAGCTAAAGTGGAAAAAATAGAAACAAATGTGATAAAATTAGAAATAAGGGTTGAAGCTGAAAAATTTGATGCAGCATTAACTAAAGCTTATAATAAGAATAAGGGCAGATACAACATACCAGGATTTAGAAAAGGAAAAGTTCCAATGGCAATGGTTAAAAAATTCTATGGAGTGGAAGCATTCTATGATGATGCTGTTAACTTTGCAATTGATGAATCATATCCAGTAGCGTTAAGTGAAAATGATATAAGACCTGTAGATTATCCACAAGTTGATATAGTAGAATTAGGTGAAGGTAAAGAACTAGTTTATACTGCAACAGTTACTACTTATCCAGAAATAGAACTTGGAGAATACAAGGGATTGGATATAAAGAAAGCTGTATATGAAGTTGAAGATAGTGAAATAGAAAAGCAAATTACAGAAATGCAAGAAAAAAATGCTAGAATAGAAGTTAAAAAAGAAGGTAATATAGCTAAAGGCGATATAGCTATTATAGATTTTAAAGGATTCGTAGACGGAGTTGCTTTTGATGGCGGCGAAGGAAATGATTATTCTTTAGAAATAGGTTCAGGCACTTTCATTGATAACTTTGAAGAACAATTAATTGGTTTAGCAGTAGGCGAAAAGAAAGAAGTTAAAGTTTCTTTCCCAGAATCTTATGGAAAAGAAGAATTAAACGGAAAACCAGCAATGTTTGAAGTTGAAATTAAATCAATTAAAGTTAAAGAATTACCAGAATTAGATGATGAATTTGCTAAAGATATATCAGCAGTTGATTCATTTGAGGAATTGAAAGAAAATCTTAAAAATACATTAGCAAAAAATAATGATGAAAAAGCTGAAAGAGAATTTGAAGAAGCTGTTATTACTGCAATAATTGAAAATTCAAAGATGGATGTTCCAGAAGTTATGGTAAGCAAAGAAATTGATGATATGATGAAGGACCTTGAAGGAAGATTGAAATATCAAGGATTAAGCTTAGATCAATACATGGAATTTACAGGAAATACACCTGAAAAAATGAGAGATTTCATGAAAGAAAATGCAGAAAGAAAAGTTAAAGCTGATTTAGTTCTTGAAGCAGTTTCTAAGGCAGAAGAAATTAAAGCTACTGAAGAACAATTAAATGCAAAAGCTTTAGAATTAGGAAAAATATATGGACCTAAAGATCCAGAAAAAATGGCTAAAATTTTACTTAAGTCTCAAAAAAATATGATTGAAAAAGATATAGTGATTGAAAATACTCTTAAATTTATAAAAGAAAATTGCAAATAATTTATTTTGAGATATAATATAGAATAAGTATATAAATTAACAAATTGCCAGAAAAAAATTTTTTTTCTGGCAATTTATTCAAATAGTAATT
>Ga0302161_10000103_pt1 | contig 18975 bp, 21 predicted proteins | sample I_Fen_E2_1_FD_193498 | JGI IMG/M metagenome (GOLD analysis project Ga0302161, IMG submission 193498) | Peat permafrost microbial communities from Stordalen Mire near Abisko, Sweden - I_Fen_E2_1 | ecosystem: Environmental > Terrestrial > Soil > Wetlands > Permafrost | place: Sweden: Abisko...
CAAATAGAAGAGCAACAACTAAAAATAAGATTACGGCCAGAAGTGCAGAAGAACCGGATTTCTTGGTTTCATATTCTTCCATTGTTCCATTTCCATAATACTCTTCAGATTCATAAGCACGTTCTACAGGTTTAAATTCATTTTCTGGATCCCTGTGTTCTTTTTTGTCCCTGAAAATAAGATCATCATGTTGGTCATGATATTCTCCTGCTATATATTTCTCTTTAAGTGATTTGGAGTAGGGAACCATCAGTTCCATTCCACAATTGGGACAGTAACTTTCTCTATTCCTTATGTTGGTACCACAGTTTTTGCAAATCATTTGACCACGTTAAATTTTAATATCTATTCTAATTTTATGAATGGCTTAAAATTTGAAAATATTATAATAATTAGGTTTCCCCCATTCATTTTTGAATATATATTGATGATCATATCATAAAAACCTTTTTTTGAAAATTGAAACCATACACGGAATTTAATAGAAAAACAATTCATCTCGGCTTAATAATTATTTTTTTTATCATCATACCAATGGATTAACTTCATTCAACATTTTTTTCGATGGAAAAATCAAAATTCTATTCTCAATAAAATTAAAAGAATTAAATAATATAAATTTTTTTTAATCAATTATATTATCACGCGCAGAAAGTGGGATTCACCTATACCGGCATCAAATTCAATACTCTTAAATTCATCGATCATGTCTTCAAATATTTTCCAGAGGGTATCATCATCAGCATAAATACGAAAAACATTTTCACTTTCCATATCAATCCGTTCAACATTTATATAATCACCTTTAAGGTCATTATAAATCTCAAGACCCAGTTTTTCTTTAGATTTGTTCATGTAAACCATACCATTTATTCTCAATGTGTCAATTTTGTTATCAAATATCGTTTAAGTGTTTTTTAATATAATCCTCTGCATCTTCGGGTGATCGTACAGCGCATTTGTACCGTGAGTGGACCTTTAATATCTCTTTGAATGCGTCCCGTACGAGTTCTCTATTTTTCCAGCTTTTTAAGTTTTCAACTACCTTTTCAAGACATCCGTTTTTGTAGCTAATCTGTCCAAGCACGTGGATTATCATATTTCTAACAGTTATAACTTCCTCATTTTGTAATTCTTCCAGTAACGGTAAAACTTCTTCAGGATAAGTTCTTCCCCTGAGTTCTATTCCATGGATTATTTCACTTCGAATTTGAGGATTATCATCATGTAAATGCTTCTTTGCAAACTCAAATGTCGGTTCAGGATTTTTCTGACCCATCTGTTTCATTGCACCTATAACTCCATTTCTTACTGAGTGATGTTTGTCTGTTAAAGCTCTTTCAAATGGTTTTATGATACGGTCTACATCTTTCTTTCCAATTTCACCTAAAGCATAAACAGATGTTTGTCTAACCCTTTCATCTGAGTTTTCAACCATCAAATCTAGAAGTTCTAATATCGTTTCTCTTAAATTTGTATGAGCATATATATTCTTGCAATTGACATGTAGGCATTTTTTCTTATGTAAGTGTCGCTCCCAGATGCATAATTTAAGATGGTTTCAGGGATAAATTTCCTTTTATTATTATCCAATTTAAAATCTAAATCCAAAATAGCTTTCAGTATCTCGTCTTCAGTTTCTTTGACAATTTTCTCTCTTTCAGGCTTAGTTAGATCATAGAATCCCATTTTAATCATCAGATAAAATTTTAAATTATTAATTTAAACAATATTTAGATAACCATACCCGTGAATTATTTATATAATATTCACAAAACCCAACGCTTCAGCATAGGATATAACTTCTTGGATCTCGTCCATAGTTGGGAGTTCAGATATTTCTGGATGTTCGGGTGCTTTATAAAGAGGCCGATATTGGGACATTATATTTAAAATTACCTCAGAGCCTAAATTATCTGATATCCATTTTATAAGCGGTTTTGAACAACATTCAACATGATTTGGAATTACTAGGTGTCTTATGATCATTTCACCGGATTCATAAGCAATTCTATGATTTCTTCTTACAACCTCAGAGTAATTAGAAATTCCAGAAAGATCTTCAGCACATCGATTGTTTCCATACTTAAAATCTGTGATATAGACATCTGCAAACCCATCAAGTAATTTTATTGCATTTTCGGATAGGTATAAATTACTGTTCCATACTACTGGGATATTTTCCATCGAATTTTTCATTACCCTCATGATATAAGGGATGTTAGGAGTTGGTTCTCCACCTACAAAATTTACATTCATTGATCCCTGTCTTCGTCTTAAATCAATTATATTAGCAAGTTTCATTGGTTCTATAACCATTCCTTGATCTGGTTGCTGGCTAATGTCCCAATTCTGGCAGTAAACACATTGGAAGTTGCATCCTGAGAAAAATATGGTATGACTAGGTACTAAAGGTTTTTCCTCAGCCATATGCAGAAATTCAGAGGCTATGGCCGGTTTACTTACTCGACAGAAACCTGTTTCAAATCTTCTGTCGATTTTGCAGTTCTTTTCGCATAAAAAACAGTTCTCCAATATTTTATATGCAATCATAATTTTTAGATCTAGATAAGAAAATTCGGGCTTTAACAATTCATTCCATGAGGTTTCAATATATTTAGAATGGTATTCTGCTCTTAATTTTTCATGCTCACTCCACAGAGTATCCAACTCCATACAATACTCTGCTGGTAGGCTTTTACTAACCCTCATTCTGGATGGTTTTTCATTTGAAGCTATCTTAAAATAATCTTGAAGAGCCATTCCAAGATTACCGCTTAATCCACCAACAATATCTCTTGAAAACATCACCCAACTACCCTTAAGTTTTCGACTAGAATTTGAGGAAGTACAAATGGTCCTATTTTACGTTTTTCGGCAGCAGCTGCAGAAGAAACTCCCATGGCCTGAAATATATTTCCAGAAAGCATTGCCTTTTTTAATGGATGTTTTAAATCTCCATTTTCAATTTTGAATGCATTCATAGCCTCAACAGAAAAATCTCCAGATATGGGGTTTGCCGTATGTGCTCCAAGCACATCTGTAACCAGTACGCCATTATTAACCTCTGAAATCTCTCTTATATCATCAAATTCTAGAATAAAATTAGATAAACCAACTGATGGAACATCGCCATAGGATGATCTCATTCCATTACCAGTGGGTTTAACCCCTCCTTTTTTCGCAGCATAAATATCATATAAAAAGTTTTTCAACAATCCTTTCTCGATTAATGGAGTTTTTTGACTTAATACTCCTTCACCATCACATGTTGCCGACTGAAGACCGCCCTTGAGAGTACCATCGTCATATATGCTCAATGAATTGGACACAACTTCTTTCCCAAGTTTATTTGCAAAAACAGATCTTCCCCTTTGGACATTATCGGCGTTAAGCGCACTTGAAAAAGTTGCTATGAGTCCTGAAGCTGCATGATGGTCAAGAATAACAGGGAAATCTGCAGTTTTTATTGGTATGCCTCCTCTTGAGTCTTTTGCAATTCTACAAGCATTTTTAGCTATCTCTTCTGGATCTATGTCGAGGTGTCTTGATGAATCAGATTCACTGGCAGTCGACACATTTTCTCCATCATCCACATTAACTGATATATAGCCTGAAAAAATTGACGAAACATCTTGAGCAACTGCACCTTCAGAGTTCGCAATTATGAACTTGCTGTAGCCTGTTTGGAATCCTCCAGATGTTGGTTCACACTTTTCTTCTTGTACTGATGAAAGCATGATTTTTCCGAAGTTTATAATTTCTTCGAGTTCTAGATACTCAATCTTAGGATCAAAAATACCCTTTACATCAGGATATTCAGATTTAGGCGCAAATGCAAAGTTTTCATCGATTTCATTGGATTTAGCATTAAAAATCGCACTTTGAACAGTTTCATCAAGCTTATCAAGGTTTGTTGAGTAAGAGAAACCCATTTTCCCATCAAGGATAACTCTGATTCCAACTCCAAATGTGAAAGCTTCCTTTGCAAAATCTACTTTATCCTTTTTGATATCAACGTTGACACCTTCTTCTTTTTCAACATAAATCTCTGCCTGATCAGTGTATTTAAGGGCGAGATCAAGAGTTTGGTTCGCTACATCATGTATCATATTTTAACACCTCGATATAAATCATAAATAAGCTTAAATATTTAAATACCAGGAATATACTTTTCAACTGCTTCTTTAACTCCATTTCCATGTGGTTTGTTGGTAACATAATCAGCTATGTCTTTAAGTTCTTGGTCAGCATTTGAAACAGCTACTTTAACACCTACAGCAGTTAAAAATTCGATATCATTTTCACTATCACCGATCCCAATGACTTCGCTGGGTTTTACACCAATACAAGCCGCAACTTTGATAAGAGAAGTTCCCTTGTTTACTGATGGGTCTGTAATATGTATAGCAAATTTGCTGTCGTAAACCTCAACATCGAAGTCTTCAAGAATCTCTTTAACAGTTTTGACAGGGAATTTCCTGGTTATTGCTATTTCTGAAACTCTTAAATGAGAATTTTGAACTTTTTCAACTGGTAATTCTGATTTAAGGTAATTATATGCTTTTTGACAAACTTCAAAATTTCCAAGAACCTCTTTTAAACCATTTGATTCTATTACACCTCCATTTTCGGCTACAATTCCTCCAGATGTAGCCAAAAATGTTGATAATGCCTTTGTAAAACATAGAATATTTCCAGTTGCAATTATAACAGGAATTCCAAGGCTTTCAACCTTGTATATAGTGTCTATGGCACTTATGCATCCTCTCCTGCTTTTATCTGTGATGGTACCATCCACATCAAGGGCTAACACTTTTATCAAAACTGTTCACCTATTTTTATTCTTAATAAAAGTTTACTCATAAGAAATTCACATCGATGGATCGAATGATCCGTATCTGTAGGCTATATTGCATGTTCCCTCTTTACTGACCATACAAGCTCCTACTGGATTCATGGGGTTGCATTTGGTTTTGAAAAGTTTGCATTCCTCTGGTCTTGCAATTCCTCTGAGTATTGGACCACATATACATCCGGTTATGACGGGTTTAGATTCAACTACATTTATATCAAATTTTTCCCTCGCATTGAAGTTTGAAAACTCTTTCCTAACTTCATAAATAGAATTGGGTATTTCAGGAAATCCTCTCCACTCCCTGCTTTTTATGTAAAATACATCTTCAAGTAGTTCTTGGGCCTTTATGTTTCCTTCTTCCCTTACAGCACGTTTGTACTCATTTTGAACCTCAGCTTTTCCATCTTTAAACTGTTTTAACACCATATAAATTGATATAAGTACATCAAATGGGTTAAATCCGGCCACAACTTGTGGAATTCCATACTTCTCAGAAAAGGGCTGGTAGGGTTTTGTTCCTATTATTGTTGAGACATGACCTGGTTCAATAAGTGCATTGAGGTTCACTTCTCCAGATTCTATCAGGAATTTAAGAGCAGGTGGGATAAGTCTATGGCTTGATAATACTGAAAAATTCTCTGGTGGACCGTTTACCAATTCCGCTGCTGTTGTTGGTGCAGTAGTTTCAAATCCTGCCGCCATAAAGACAACTTCATTGTCTGTTTTTTGTGCCATCTCCACTGCATTGTTTACTCCATAAACTATCCTAACATCTGCACCATCTGCCTTTGCATCTGCCAGTGAACCTGTTGTTCCAGGAACCCTTAACATATCTCCAAATGTTGCTATAGTAACACCATCCCTTGCAAGGAAGAGGCACTCATCTACTTCTCTTGAAGGTACACAACAAACAGGACATCCTGGTCCGGCAACAATCTCTACCTCTTTAGGTATGAGTGTTCTTATTCCGTGTTGCATTATTGTGTGTTCGTGTGACCCGCAGACATGCATTATCTTTACTGGTCTTGAGATTTTTTCAATTCGTTGTACAATTTCTTTAGATAAATTTTTCATTATGCCACCATGATAAGTTTAATATTTAACATGAGATTTAATTTACAAGTTGATATTCATTTTCAATATTCGATTACCTTGATATATCTATTGTAAAAACAGATAGATAAAAATAGGTGTAGATAAATTCAGTATTATAAATCTGATTAATCATTTTATATTGAAATTAAATAATTGATATCACAAAAAAATAAGGTGGATCTATGGATAAAATGAACGTTGCGGTTCTAGGTCTGGGAATTGAAGGAAAAAATGCTGTTAAAGCTCTCCTTGATTATGGAAATCATGTTTACGCTTCTGATCTAAATATGAATATAAATATCACCGAACTAGTAACTGAAAATTTGGATCTTGAACTTGGTCGCCATAACCCTGTTAAAATAGATTCAGCAGACGTTGTAGTTCTAAGTCCTGGTTTATGGAACACTGATATAGCAAATAAGATAATAGCTGAAAATAAACTACTTTCAGATATTTTAACTGCTCATAAATCAGTTTTTACCATAGGTATAACTGGAACTAATGGAAAAACAACAACTTGCTACATGCTGAAAGATATACTCGAAACATCAGGTTTAAAGGTTCTTTTAGGAGGAAATGCTGGTGGAGGTTTTGATGGTTATACCAAACTGGTACTTGAAGCATCAGAAAATAAATATGATGTTATGATAGTGGAAGTTTGTGATATGACCCTCGACTTTGTATCATACGTCTTCAACTTTGACATGGTCTTGGTTACCAATATTGGACGCGACCATATGGAGTATCATATTTCGTTAGAAAACTACTGTAAATCTGTTTGCAGATTTTTAAAAGGAAAAAAACAAGCTATTTTAAATGAAAAAGACAATTTTCTAACAAAATGTGCAGATTGTGCTGATAACACATTTTTCTTCGGTTCTGACCATCGAAAATTGAAATTGTTTGGAGAATTCAATCAAGAGAACGCCTCAGGGGCGTTCAGGGTCGCTGAAATTTTAGGGATATCATCAAAACTAATAAATGAAGTTTTGAGTAATTTTAATGGTGTCGAGGGTAGAACAAAAACAATAAATTTCAAGTACTCTAGGATCATTATTGGAAAAACAGACAATCCTGATGCAGTGGCTGCAATATTCAATGAAGTAAAAATGGACATTATAATAATTGGAACACCGCGAAAGAGCGAAAAATACAGATACAATATCTTAAAAGAAGTTTCAAATGCAAACCCGGAGCTTGTAGTATTATATCCTGGTTTAGACAACACTACCGACATAGCTGAAAAAATTTTAAGGGCCGAAGGTTATGAAGGGGACGTTTGTGTATTAAATGAAGTTTCAGAAGTAATTGAACTTGCATTAAATTGTACCAAGAAGTACAAAAACATATTCATTGGTGGAAATGGTCAAAAAAAGATTATGTACATTCAAAAGACATTAAATAAACTTTCGAATAGTATTAATAATTATTAGATAATATAATACTTTTTTCCCAGATTTCACCCTCTAAACATAATTCCTACCTAAAATCATATACTATAAATAGTTTTTCATCTAATAACTATTCTAATAATAAATTATTTGGGAAGGGTTTATAGGAGAAGTATGTATGATAGGAGATAGGAGGGGATTTTTCTGGTTAATTACTTGAAAAATCCTGTGATAATAATATTGATATTAGTTATTTTGGCTGTTGGAATGTTTACTTTTGCTAAAAGTGTTGATGCTTATGTTCCTCCTCAAAATCCTGCAGAAATTGCAGCTGTTAATATAGGAGATACTGTTTACAGTGGAGAAAATGTAGTAAGCAGCAGTAAAATTCGTAAAGTTCCAGTAATTTATCATCCAGAATATCTAATTGAAGATTTAAAAAGTAATCAATATAACGATTTTTTCACCGCAATTATAACGGGATCTGTTGAAACCCCAATAACTCAGATTACTAGCGGTAAAATAACTAGGACCGGTAAAGCAGTTGGATTCGACGGTCCGGGTATGGTTACTGTTAGTGGAGAAAAATTGGCCGTAAACCCACCAGAAACTTTTGTATGGGGTTTTAAAACACCTTACACCACCGCAGTTAAAACTGCTAATGGGATAAATATTGTAACTCAAAATAAAACGGTTAAAAGTGTTTCAGCATCAGATATAAATAATGATTCAGTTCCAACTAACTATGTTACAGCATCAGCACTTAAGGAATGGTACAATAATTCTGAAATAGGGGATTCGATTGGATTGGATTACTCCCTGACATCTTTTAATGATGGAAGAAATTCATTGGCCCCTAACCAGATTAAAACTCTATTGAACAATGATACTATTAAATATATGACTGATTATCCATCAGGATCGCCTGTAATGATTTATAATGGAGCAAATAATCAAACAGTAGTTGGAGCAGGTAACAGTGTACTTGGATATTATGCCCAGTACAACAATGCTCTGCGTGCGGACAACGCTAGAACATTTACTAAAGGATGGAATGGCACAATTGTTCCCCCACACACATCTGCATCAGGAAAAGAAGATGTTACTTTTACAGGAGTTTACGATCCTGATGTTTCTGGGTATCCATCACATGGCGCTTGTCCCCCTGGAAGGGCTTTAAGAGCTGCCGTAATGGAAGCAGGCTGCCCACTACCTTCAGGCATGAGTAGCGGATTTATGTCTGTTACAATAGACGCTAACCCCTCGACTGGAATAAAAGTCTATAATCCCACAAATTATCCTATTAAGATTGTTATCTGGACGGTAGGTAGCGGTACGAGTATGCAGATATTTGCACAGGCTATACAATACACACCTTAAATTTCTTATTTTTTTATTTTCTTTTTTAAACAAACAATTCTTCTTTAATCTAAAATAATCATATCGATCTTAAACAATCATTAATATGAGAATTCCAATATATCATATGGGATGGTTGATGACATGGTTTCAGCAGTTATAACAGCAGCAGGAAAAAACAGAAGGATGATAGACGACCTTAAATTAAGGGGTTTAGAAATAAATCATAAGCTGCTAATGGACCTACAAGGTAAATCTGTAATAGTACATACCATAGAAAATGTTCTTAAATCAGGGGTTAATAATTGCGTAGTCGTGTTAGGCCATTATAGTGATGAAATTACTGTTGTTTTAAAAAATTTTCCAGATAATAAGGTGAAAATAATTAATAATCACGATCCTAATGTTGAATTATCTCAAACTCTACTTAATGGAGTTCAAAATCTTGAATCAGGTTTATGTCTTTGTGTAGCTGCAGACCAACCAACTATAACTAGTAAAACCATGAGGAGACTCATAGAAAAAGTATTAGAATACAAAAATCCTGAAAACATAGTCTCAATATTAGCAAGAAAGAAAAGTGGTTATCTTGAATCTGCAGAAGGATTAGGAATGCCGTTTGTATGTCATTCCAAGCTACTTTTGAAGTATCTGCATGACCATACAGACAATTTAAATCCGGTTTTAATGGAAATGATATTTAATGGTGTTGTTTTCTATGGAACCCCCCCATTAAACGAGCTTGAGCTTGTAAACATCAATAGATACGAAGACTACCTACACATTAAAAATAGGCTTTAGAAGTTCTTATATTTTTTTAATAGTCTTTAAACTACAGAATTTAATAATTCCATTAAAATGCGTAAAGAAAGTTATTTTAGTATATTTAATCCTAAGAATTTTTCTTCAATCAAAAAAGGTTAAGAAAAAAAAATAATAGAGTACAAAAAATCCTTAAATAGTCAAAATTAAAATTTTTTATTCTCTACTTCTTCTTCTAAGAGATCCAAGCGTTCTTCAAGTTCATCAACCAATTTACCCATTTTTCCCACTAATTGAAGAGTGTCATAGGTCCAATTCGCAACCAACTTGTTATCCATCTCTCCCTTTTCGATACAGCGCGTTATGATTTCGCCTAAACTTTTAACTTCATCCAGTACTTCAAAAACCTGTTTTTCTTCAGACATTTACATTCACCTCAAGGTTTCTTATTATTAATTTGTTGTTTATGGATGTTAAATTTTCGAAAGAAAATATCTAAAAAAGGGTCTTATTGAAAAAAATTTGTCAAATTAAAATAAAAAAAAGAATTTCTATGAAAAATTTCTAAAATATTCATAGAGCTTCGAGTGCGTTTACAACACATCCTATATTTTCACCATTCATTCCAACAATGACCTCGTCTGATTGGATATCGGCAAATTTTCTAGAACCACTGCATCCTAATGTTATGTTAGGTCTTTTGGTTGTGTATGGCCCTGCAACAGCATCCCCACATATGGACTGGATTCCAGCAAAATCCGCCTCGAAACGGCCACCAAGAGTGTAAACCATTGCTTGAGCTAACTGCATAGCTTGTTGAGGGTTGCAAATTATAACCACAACATCTGGATCGAATGGAGCTGATTCGAGCGGAGCATATGCTATTGCCTTCATAATAGGATCAATTTTTGGTATTACATCAACAGTTCTCTTAGCAGAACCCAAACTCGAGAACCTTCCAAGAGAATAATACATTTCACCCGATTTAACCTTTTCAGGCGGTTCAATAAGTCCGATTGCTCCAGCCCCTCCTTTGCATGACTGTTCTTCAGCTGTTGAATAAAATGTTTTGCCTTGTGAGGCCATCTGAACCATCTCACAGTGTCTAACATTTTTTTCTAGTTTAGGAATCCCTTCGGGGATGTCTTCTTCTTTTAAAACAAGTTTAATAGCAACTGGAGACTTTTCTAATCCTAATTTATCTTTTATCTTAATTGATAAATCTTTATACTCGTTTTCATCACAACTACACATGATTTCACCTCTAAACATAATGTGGGTTAAACATCAATATATTTTTTATTTATAACGGCGTGAAGTATCCCTTTTTATTGAAACCGTCTTTATATTGTGTTAATTGAAAAACAAGCATAATTATTAATCATTACGTTGAAACTTGATGAATTGAGTAAGAAAAATGATATTAAATTTTTAATTAATATTTAAACAGATCTTACTCCATTGACTATTTCTTTAATTTTGTTTTTAATGTTGGAGGTATTTTCTACAACAGTACCTGTTACTAATATATCAGCACCAGCTGATGCAACATTCGCAGCATCTTCACCTGTTCTGATTCCTCCCCCCACTATCACAATAGTATCAGTCGTTTTTTTTACATTTCGAATCATTTCTTCAGGAATGTGCTGATCAGCACCAGAACCTGCTTCAAGGTACAGAAGTTTCATACCCATGAACTCTGCTGCCATTGCATATGCTGCTGCTAGGTCTGGTTTGATCCTCGGGATGATCTTTGCATCTCCCACCCATCCAACTGTTCCTCCAGGTTCCACAACCAAATATCCCATTGATATGGTTTCAATTCCAATTTTTTTTATCATTGGAGCTCCTAAAGCCTGCGCTCCAGTTATCCAATAGGGGTTGCTTGAGTTTAAAAGGCTCATAAAAAATATTGCATCCGCATATTTGCTAACACCACTTATATTGCCGGGAAAAAGTATTATTGGTACATCAACATTTTCCTTAAGTGCTTTTGCAGTTGCATCAAGATCTGTGGAGTCTGAAGTAGATCCTCCCAACATTATCCCGTCCGTTCCCCCGGAAACAGCTTCCTTTGCTATTGAAACCGCTTCTTCAGGGCTTTGTTCTTCTGGATCAAGAAGTGTAAGGTGAATCTTATGATCCTTTAGAGACTCTCTGATGTAATTTTCAACGTTCATCTAATCACTCAGTTCGAATTTAAGGTTATAACAAAAAATACAAAATATTATCAAAAATCAATATTATAAAGCAATTAATGAAATGGTTCATAATTTAACTTGAAGGTTTAAAACCTCCAGTCAAATTAAATATGAACATTCAACCTCTCGGTTCTTTAGCCTTGTATCTTAAGCCCTTGTAACCGCACTTTCTACATGTTTTGGCGGTTGGAGGGTTTCTTGCGTTACATTTAAGGCAAATCTTAATCTTGAACAGTCTATTTTCTGCTTCTTCAAATCTAGCCATTTTTAGCCTCCTATAAATTCATTTTGAATCTTTACAACTTCTACACTTGTTTTAGCGCAGGAATATGCCTCTAATAACTCGTAGTTGAGTATTAGAAAATTAGGTCCCCACTTGAACTGGGACATTATTTCAACAGCATTATCTTTAAGCCCCACTATATAAAAAGTTGCTGCAATAGCCTCTGCAGTTGATAGTTTGCATGGTTTTCCATAGTTGGTTGGATTAGCTGCAACAAGGAAAGGAAGTGATCTGTGGTATTTTTTTCCCTTAAACATGATGTTTGACTTTTGTATCCGATTCCATGAGCAGTCAAGACCTACAATACCATTTTCTTCAACGATTTCTCTGTCTTCTGGTGAAACTGACCTTTTTGAGAAGGGATCTAGAACAATTGCCCCTCTTGGCAACATGTTTAGCTTGGGAACCACTTTAATCATGCTCTGCTTCTTAAGTTTCACTGTCGTGCATTTCTTTGGATCGCACTGTTCTGCATGATACACTGTTACTTTCATTGTTTACATTCTACCTTACACTTTCCACTATAAAAAATCATTGCAATAGTCAATCTTTAAAATTTTTTCCAATCTCCCATGCATTTCCAGCATGTTCACCAACTTTCCAATAGTTATTGTCGGGCATAGTCAAAATAAGGGGATTTATTTTTTTTATATCCAAATTATCATCCGTTAAGTATTTCCGTTCAGTATAGGCGGCAACGACTTCTCCAATAAAAAGATCATTCGTTGGTAGTTCGAGAATATCAAAAAGCCTGCATTCAATTGATACTGGACATTCCATTATCATTGGTGCACCTTCCAATTCTCCGTAGAAAACCTTAAAAATATCTGATTTGTCTATGTTTCTTCCCGAAACCAAACCACAGTAGTCTGTTTGAGTTATCATATCTTCCGAGGGAAAGTTGATGCTGAAACTATTGTTTTCCCTTATACCATAATCACTTTTATGGACTCTGTTAACTGCTACTGCAAAAAGTGGAGGATTTGCATTAGCACGTGTGACCCACGCTAAAGTCATGAAATTAGGTTTGTCATTAATTTTTGTGCCAAGCAGTGTGACTGGCATTGTTTGTGTAAAAATATTTTGTCCAATATTAATTTTTGACATCCCATCATCCCTCATAATATATTATAGTTTATAATTTTTTTTAATTTTCTTCAATCTGTTTACAGAACATTTCTCTCATTCTCTAGTATCATAGATACTGCAGACCCAGGACTTTTAAGATCTTCAAGATCGTAATAACGGCCACCTGAAGCTATTGCAAGTTCCATATTCATATCTCTACCATATTTAATGGCCAGTTCAAAGTTCACGACTATTGTGTGTATTTCATTATCTTTGAGTTCGCTAGCAATATTCAATGCATCTTTGGTCGGGTTTTGATCTAATGCAACATTTGGCATACCATCAGTGAGTATCAGCATAATAGGAACATATTCTTGTTTGAATTTTTCCTTTTTAAGGATATCAAATCCCTTTTTCATCCCTGATGCGAGGGGTGTTGTGCCCCCTATAGTAATGTTGTCAATTTGTTCTCTAAAAGAGGTTGCTCTCTTAGTTATTGGGATTATGACAGCGGCTTCCTTTCCCTTAAACCCAACAACACTGATCTTATCACCTTGGCGATCTGCATCCTCAATAACGCTTATCAAGATGTCTTTAACCCTTTCAGCCTTTCTTTCAGAAAACATAGAGCCACTGATATCTACAATGAGAGCTATTGACGCTTTAGCACCATGTTTCCTAACTTTATGTCTCAGATCTTCGCTTTTGACATTTATAGTTCCTTCAGAACTAATTGCAGCCGCCCTTAGAGTAGCATCTATTGCAATATCATTCTTCAAATCCTTAGAAAGTCTGCTTTTTACATATTTACCCTTCTGAGTGGTTGAATCTACCCTTTTACCGTAAAGTTTCCTCTTCTTTTTCCCCTTAATTTTAAGCAAGTTTTTTATATCAAGCCCCTCTTCAGAATAGTCTACATCTTCTTCTTTTTCAAGAGATTTGAGCTTTTTTCCTTGTTGTTTCGATTCAGAATTATTATTATTTAAAGATCCTTGACTCTGTTCTCTCTGATTTATTTGTTGGATCTGTTTTTCCTTTTTTTCAGATCCCCCTGGTTCCTCTTCTTCATTTAAATCATCTTTTATTTGGCTATCTTCACTTTGTTCTTTCTGGTTTCCTGTTTGTTCTGTTCCATTCTGATCTTGCTGATCACTGTTATGATCATCCCTTTGATCGTCTTTTCCTTCATTATTATGCTGCTGCTCATCCTGTTCTTTTTTTCTTTTGGAAATATCTTCCATTGCCTTTTGAACCATCTGATTGATTTTATTCTTGTTTTGAGATGATTGATGAACTCTTTCTCCCAGTACTAGGAGAGCTGCTTCTTCAACATGATTTAGATTTACTTCATCTTTGTTATGATATGCAGCAATTGTCTTGGAAGTTTTCAAAATTGCTATATCTGCCCTATGGCCGTCAACACCTACCTCAATACAAACGTTGGCTATAACTCCCATGATATCCATTGATACATTTACATTTTTGAGCATTTCCCTTGCAGTTACAATATTTTCGAGTATTGTGTTTTGTTTCTCCTTGAACTTATCCTTGAATGATGATGGATCCTTTTCAAATTCCTCACGTCTCTCCATTATTTTAACCCGATCCTCCAAGTTCATGATGCTATGAACAGATATATGGAGACCTATACGATCTGAAAGTTGAGGTCTGAGTTCTCCCTCTGCAGGATTCATGGTACCCACCAGCATGAAGTTGGATGGATGTACAACTGATACACCTTCACGTTCAACAATATTTACACCATACGCAGCTGCATCCAATAACACATCAACTAGGTTGTCATCCAAAAGGTTAATTTCATCTACGTAAAGGATGTTCCTGTTAGCATCAGCAAGTATACCTGGCTCTAATGCTTTTATACCCTCTTTCAAGGCTTTTTCGATGTTAATTGATCCTACAACTCTGTCTTCAGTTGATCCTAATGGTAGTTCAACCACGCGCATGTTCTTAGTCTCGATCTCGAAACCTTCTGTTTTGCATGAATCACAAAGCGAATCTTCATCATCAGGGTCGCAGTTAAAAGCACAACCTTTAATAACTTTAATTGGAGGCAATAGATCGGCTAAAGCCCTTACCGCTGTTGTTTTACCAGTTCCCTTGTCCCCCTTTATTAGGACGCCACCAATACTTGGATTTATAGCATTCAAAATAAGAGATTTTTTTACGTCTTCCTGACCCACTATTGCTGTAAATGGAAAAATAAGGTTTTTCAATAGTCTCACCGTTTATTAGAAGTATTTGTCTCCCTGATTATATTTATGATTAATCATATTCCGATTTTTTTATATGGAATTTAGTTGATAAATAGTTAGTCAAATATGGATTATATTCTAATTTTTTTATGGCATGAATTATTTTATATGAACAAAATTTCCAATAACAACAAATAAATAACCCACAAAACATACTTCAAATGGTGATAAAATGTGTACAGTTGGAGGGCCAATGGCCGACATTAAGATGAAGAAACTTAAAACCAAACGCTATAAATGTTTGGACTGTGGAAATGAGTTTAAAGGCATAGGAAAAAGAGTTGTATGTCCTTCATGTCAGTCAGACAACGTCAAAGAATTAGCTTAAGTTCTGATGAAATTTTATTTTTAATTGGAAGTTCTGGTGAACTTGGCCTTGCAAAAACAGGTCGTGAAATGCAGATATTTATAGGAACCCCTGAAAAAGAAGAGATAGTTGTTTTCCTGGGGAAAGATGATCTAATAGCTGTGTCCACGTTTAATGTAGGATTAAAAGAAGAAGTGGGAATAAAATCCATGATCTACCTTTTAAAGGAATTTTCATCTCCAATAATAGTCCTTCCCAAAAACCATCCCACTTCAAAGAGACTTAAAATGGTAGTTGCATGTGGAGACCATATAAGATTAGATTGCAATGTAGAAGCAGGAACCCATCCTGAACAAGACATTCTCTGTGCATGCCAAGATCTCTCGGGTTTAGATATAAAGGCTGTTCCCGGTGGTGTTGAAATAGAAGGAACTATTTCTAATTTTAAAGTTGAAAAGATAGATCAATAACACTCCCAATACTGTATAGAATACTGAAATAACTTATGAAAATACTTTTTAATTGCTGTAAATAATTTAATATACTAGTAAGCATTAAACTTATAATATGGCTTTTTATGAATTTTATATGATTTTTGGACAGATAGTGTTTGTTATTGTTATAGTAATGCTTACACTTCTTTCAGTAACTTTAATCCTGGGAAAACTTTTAATTAAGGAAGATAAACTTGTTTTTCCCAGACTTTTACTCTTTACAATAGATATGTTCTATGGGCTCTTCAAGAAGTTCTCTGAGAATGTTGGAGTCGATGCTAAAATAGTTGATCAGATTGGTGTAGAGGTCAGGAATAAAGTTAATGAAAAGTTCTTTAAGAAAATAGAATCCGATGAAAAAATCTTGGTTCTTCCACACTGCCTCAGACATGCAGACTGTGAAGCAAAACTCGAATCGTCAGGACTTATCTGCAAAGACTGTAATCGCTGCGTTATAGGTGTACTAAAAAATAAAGCTGAAGGAATGGGATTTAAAGTATTTATAATACCAGGTTCGACCTTTTTAAAAAAAATACTTGAAAAAAACGATTTCAAAGCTGTTCTGGGAGTTGCTTGTTACCAGGATCTTAATCTGGCTATGATGAAACTATCAAAGTTTTCATGTCAGGGTGTACCACTCTTAAAGGATGGATGTATTAACACCAAAGTTGATCCAAAGGCAGTTTTAGTGAAAATGGGACAAATTCAGGAGAGAGAAAAGAGATCAGAAATAAGTGGATGTAATAAAGAATCATACTCCCCCAAAACATTATAAAATTACTCCTATTTTTAGAATTTTAGATCATTACTTATTTTTTTTCCAAAAATACATTTTTTATCTTTAGCTAAAACAAGTCCTAAATTTATCTCTTTTAAAATAGCCCACTACAATTAAGGCTAGAAGAGCAAAGATTCCTAGAGTTGTGAAAGGATTATCTTTTACAGAATTTACTGCATTTTTAATAGACACTTCAACAGATTTTTCACCATTTGATTTTTGGTCTCCTTAATTGGACACTGAACTACCCGTAAGTTCTTAAAATCGTTCAAGAATGATATGAGATAAACTATTATTAGAATAATAGTTTCTTTTTTAGAGATGCAAGCCCAAATGGGATGCAATAATTATTATTAATGTAATTCCAATTGCAAATATTAAAATGTAGTAAACAATGGTACCAATAACAGTTGCATAACCCGCTAATATCAAATATCCGTCATGTTCCAGAGTCCCTAAGCAGAGAAACAGGATTCCGTATGAGGGTAGAAAGTCCCCTAATGGTGCTATTATTGGCGTTATAAGTAAAATAGCACCAAACGCCACCATAGCACCATTAATCTGGTTCATTGTGTTCCCATTAACTAAAAAGCATAATCTTGGTTTTATATATTTTTCTAATGGGGTTAAAATGTTCAGAATCTCATTTAAAATTAATTTCATATCATGATTTGATATTTGATGGTTCATAAAAGTTTCAGGTATTAAAATAGGTCTATTAAACACTATTCTAAGACTTAATAATAATATTGCTAATCCGAATGGTATGCTCATTCCTGGAATTGAAATTGGGAGTAGAAAAGGGGCAGTTAGGATCATACATGACATGAAAAGACCACGCTCTCCAATTATATCCAAAAATTCTTCTAATGTAATTCCATCATCTGGAATTTTTGAAGAAATCTCATATATGACTTGAGAAAAATGTTCGACACTTTCAAATCTCTCAGACATCTCATACCCCAGTAATTATTTATTTTAGTTTTTAAGAATGGAAACAATTTTAATTATCTTCTATCTAAATACACGATTTTGATTCAATGCATCAATTGACTGATTATCACAGCTATTATTATATTCTAAGAGCCTTTATAATAAATTTTCTAATTCTATTTCCATTTAATCCTAATATTCATATAAAATATGACTTGAAAAAGTATATCTGAAAATAAATAATGAGATAATGAATATTTAAGATATATTTTAATATAATTTAGCTAAATTAAATCTTAATGAGTCACGCTTCAATTTTAAGACCAACTTTATTTATTTTGTAGACTAAATTTAACTATTCATAAAATATAAGGAAAATTTGAATAAATTAATTTAGGGAGGTAACTCAATGGAAAAAGTTCTATTTATATGTGCAAGTCCACGTAAAGAAGGTAATACTGCCCAAGTGCTTTCTGAATGTGCCAAGAGCATAGAAAATCGGGGTATGAAAACTGAAACTGTTTATTTAAGAGGTAAAACAATAGAATCATGCCGCGCATGTGGAAAGTGTGAAGAGATCAACAGATGCATGATAGACGATGACCTAAACGAAATCATAGAGAAAATAAAGGATTCGAAAGGTTTCATAGTTGGAACCCCAGTTTACTTTGGAACAGCAAGAGGAGATCTAATGGCTGCATTACAAAGAATTGGTTATGTTTCAATGAACACTACCAGATTCCTTTCATGGAAGGTCGGTGGACCAATTGCAGTTGCAAGGCGAGGAGGACAAACATCCACAATCCAAGAACTTCTAATGTTTTACCTTATAAATGAAATGATAGTTCCAGGTTCAACCTACTGGAATATGGTATTTGGACGGGAAAAAGGAGAAGCTTTAAACGACAAAGAGGGCATGCAAACTATTATAAGATTCGGAGAGAATGTTGCAAAACTCATTGAAAAAATATCATAAAGATTAGCTAAAAAAATATAACAAACATTAATTTGTTATTTACTGGGTAGGATCATGTCATACGGACAGCTTTACAAAAAATTCGCAGATATATTGCGAAAATGATATACGAAAATGTTGATTATGTAGGTGAATCTGAATTCATAAAATGGGCTGTGAAAAAATATAAAACCAGCTCTGGAATTGAACTAATGATG
>Ga0302161_10000104_pt1 | contig 18939 bp, 19 predicted proteins | sample I_Fen_E2_1_FD_193498 | JGI IMG/M metagenome (GOLD analysis project Ga0302161, IMG submission 193498) | Peat permafrost microbial communities from Stordalen Mire near Abisko, Sweden - I_Fen_E2_1 | ecosystem: Environmental > Terrestrial > Soil > Wetlands > Permafrost | place: Sweden: Abisko...
TTACTAAATTTCTATTTTTTTTAATTTATTATATTAAGATGGTGGTGTAAAAATCATTGAACTTCTCTCGCCTGCAAAGGATATGGCATCATTAAACTCTGCAATAGCAAACGGAGCAGACTCAGTTTATGTGGGATTAAAGGGATACAACATGCGGGCAAATGTTGCAAACTTTTCCATAGACCAAATTTCAGATGCTGTGAAATTATGTCACAACAGAGGAGTGAAACTGTATTTATGCATTAATACCATGCTGAAAGATCGTGACATAAATGATCTAAAACAGACAATGCCACTAATTAAAGCTTCAGGAGCAGATGCTGTCATAGTATCTGATATTGGGGCAGTAAAAATTGCAAGGGAAAATGATGTTGACATCCACATGAGTGTGCAGTCCAACATAACCAACAGCGAGTCATTAAAAGTTCTTGCAGACATGGGAGTTACAAGGATTATTTTATCCCGGGAACTGTCACTTGATGAAATTAAACAGATTGCTTCAAACACCGAAGTTGAAGTGGAGGTTTTTGTACACGGGGCAATGTGTGTTGCAGTTTCTGGTAGATGTTTTTTAAGTTCTTACTTGTACAATAAAAGTGCAAATTGTGGAGAATGTCTTCAACCATGTAGAAAAGAGTGGAAAATAGCTTCAATAGATAATGAAGAGTTTATTATAGAAAATAAGTTAAAGGACAATTTATGTGCTGATAGTGAAGCTGACACTGAAAACGGCTTTAACAAAAACCACAGCTCCCATATTCTCAGTCCAAGGGATCTTTGTATGGTGGAACACATACCAGAACTTGTTGATGCGGGGGTAAGTGTTTTTAAGATAGAAGGTAGGGCAAGACCATCAGACTATGTTGCATCTGTTACCAAGGTTTACAGAGAAGCCATTGATGATTATGAAAAAGGGAATTGGGATTCTGATAAACAAAAGGGACAAATTGAAAGATGGCTTAATGAGCTGGGGGAAGTGTTTAACAGAGGATTTGATACAGGATTTTTTTTTAAAACTCCCTTTGAAACAAGCTGCGATAACATATCCAAGTTTAAGAAGAAAGATATTGGTGAGGTAGTAAATTATTATCAAAAGGTTTGCGCAGCTGAATTAAAGATCTGGGACGATATCATGGTTGGTGATGAATTAACCATACAGGGCAGTACAACAGGATCCATAAACCTAACAGTTGAATCAATGCAGATAAATGGAAAGAATATCGACAAAGCAGTGAAAGGGACTAATGTTGCAATTTCCCTATCAGAAAAGGTCAGGCCGAAGGATAATGTATACAAACGTATTCTAAGATAATAAAGGTAAATATCTAGGGATATATCTAATGGTTTCACCAAATTTACCACATTAACCTAAACCATTAACATTTTTATCATTTAATACTGGATGTTTTTAAGAACCAAACCATGTTAATAAGGCTGAATATTTACAACAAACCCAAATATAAATTGACAAGTAACGGAACACATTGGAAATAATTGTTGGAAAATACCTATCAATCTAAAAAATTTAACTATTTCTTATTCAAACAACAAAACAAAAGTAGTATAAAAACATAAGATAAACTAAATTTTCCAAGTTAAAACATATCATTACGAATTAAGACTAATTAGAATAAAAATTAAAAGGAGTCGTGTTTATGAACATAGAAGATGTGATGGAGAAGGATGTAATTAAATTTAATGAACTGGATAGAATAGTGGATGTTGCTCAGAGTTTCAGGGACAATAAAATAAGCGGAGCTCCAGTTGTTGATGATAATAACCATGTGGTTGGAATAATCAGTGAAGGAGACATAATGAGGCTGATTGAAATTCACTCTCCAAAAATTAACCTCATACTTCCAGCACCTCTGGATCTGATTGAACTACCTTTAAGAATGAAATATGAACTGGATGAAGTTGCAGAAGATATGCAGAAGGCAGGTTCAACTGTTATTGATCAGATTATGACAAAAAAAATAATTAAAATAAGTCCAGATGATTCAATACCTAAAGCAGCTAAACTAATGGATTCACACAAAATTAAAAGACTTCCAGTAGTGGACAGCGAGGGAAAACTTGTCGGTATAATAACAAGAGGCGATATTATAGGCTCTATGGTGAGAGGGGATGAGTAAAACCAAGAAAATCGCTATATATGGGAAGGGAGGAATTGGGAAGTCCACCATAGTATCCAATATTGCAGCTTCACATTCAGATGATAAAAATGTGCTGGTAATTGGATGTGATCCCAAAGCTGACACAACCAGAACACTGGTAGGTAAAAGAATACCTACCATACTCGATATTTTAAAGCACAAAAAGGATTTAACTGCTGATGATATCATCTTCAATGGATTTGGCGGTGTAAATTGTGTTGAATCTGGCGGACCCGAACCTGGAGTTGGATGTGCAGGTAGGGGAGTTATTGTTGCAATGAAACTCCTGGAAAATCTAGGGATATTCTCAAACGATCTAGACCTAATAATTTACGATGTGCTGGGAGATGTTGTTTGTGGAGGATTTGCTGTTCCACTACGTGAAAATTTCGCAGAAGAAGTGTACATAGTAACATCAGGGGAATATATGGCTCTTTATGCAGCAAATAACATATGTAGGGGCATAAAGAAACTTAAAGGCAGTTTGGGCGGTATAATTTGCAACTGTCGTGGAATTGAAAATGAACAAGAAATAGTTCAGGAATTTGCTGATAGAGTAAACAGCAAAATTATTGGAATAATTCCTAGAAATGAACTGGTCCAGAAAAGTGAAATAGACGCAAAAACAGTTTTAGAGAAATATCCAGATTCAGAGCAGGCCGAACTTTACAGAAAACTTTCAAATGAAATATTCTTAAACGAAGATTTTGTAGTGCCAGAACCAATGGATGTTGAAGAATTTGATGAGTTTTTCAGGAAGTACCAATAAGAAAATGTAATATAAATTTTTTTGTAGAATAAGAAAAAAAAGATTCGGTTTAAATAATTTTTTTTAAAATCTTCTTAATCATTGGATAGAAAAATAATATCCATATCCTCCAATCTTTTTGGATTCAATGAATTTTTTGTTAAAGATTCAACGGCTGCTTCAATAGATTCCTCAAGAACATCAAAATGGAACAGATGAGAACTGCATTTACAGTCTGAACATCCAAAACCCTGGATCTCATCACCAGAGTTAGAAATTTCTGATGCCAATTCACATTCCCATTTATGGTTATCTACAGCAAATACAATATCCGCTAAGTTTGAATCTACATTGTCTAGAAGGTAGTCAACATGCCAGAAAATTTTCTTATCAGTGCTTAGATGACGTCTTAATCTACTTTCAAGTGAATTTAATGCAGAACCAACATATACATAGTAACCTTTCTTAAAATTAATAGGGCCAAGTTTTCCTACCGGGATTCTGTTGTCATTTTCTAAATGAATTATGAGACAGTAAGTGCCCTTTAAAATTATTTTGGTCATGTTTATTTTCCTTATTTAAGATAATCATTTGAAATTTAAGTACTTAAAAAAATGTCAAACATTTGCTAGTTTTCAAATGAAATTTTATATCCTTGAAACTTAGTTGGATTACAATTTTACTTAAAGATGGTTATTAATACAATGTCAAACCATTTTTTTGTACCGAAAAAAATTTTTATTTAAATAAATCTTTAATAAAATAATTTAAGTAGATTATAAAATAATTAAGAAGGTCATAAAAATGGAGTACAGTTTCACAGTTAATGGGCATCCAAATGTAACATCAATGCATGGAACAACATTTGAAATTACTAAGGACAAGGAAATTGGATTAACAGCAGATTGTATTATTGGAGTTAGTTCCAAGGTTTCAATGGAAGATATTCCCAAAGAAATATTGAATGCCATTAGAAAGAGCAATTCAAAGGTAACTATAATGCTTGAAACAGAAAATTCTCAAGATGAAATACATGGGTTTGGACATCCTGAACTAACATTGGATCATCCAACAGATATGGTCTATAGAAAAAGCGATTTTAAATGTAGCAGAACGTTGATGATTAACGCAGATAAAGCTGCCTGTGATCTTGATAAGCAGTTGATTAAAGATTTGAAACAGGCAAAAAATCTTAATGTAACAATTATTGTTGAATAAACAAATTTATTATTTTTTTATATATAATTTAAAACTAAAATGGGAATTAGATGAAAGTGCAGGGGACGGGATTCGAACCCGCGAAGGGCTACCCCACTAGGCCCTCAACCTAGCGCCTTTGACCGCTCGACCACCCCTGCTTGTTCAAACATTTTCAGAATATTTGAGCATACCAACATCTTTCATTCTCACTATTTAAATGTTTTCCTTGACTCTAAAAATCTCATATTATCTAAATAGAGATTTAATACAAATGCGAAGTATTTAAACACAGTTTTATCATATTTATGTTCAATAAATCATAGTTGGGAATGAATATATGGAAGCCATAACTACAATCAACGAAGGAGTACTTGTTGATATAGAAGTATCAACTAATGCTGAGAAGTTTATGATAACTGGATATAACGAGTGGAGGAAGGCATTTGAAATTAAGATAAAGGCAATTCCACAGAAAGGCAAGGCCAACAAAGAAATAATTAACCAACTTTCGAAAATCACCAATAAAAAGGTTGAAATAAATTCTGGACATAAAAGCCATCATAAAACAATAAAAATATACGACATAGAAGAAGAAGAGATTTTAAAAATATTAAACAATCAAATAAATAAATAAAGAATTATTTAAGGATTTAAACCTTAAATAATGAAATGTTCTTTTTGTACCAGTTAATTGTTTCAGTTATTGCATCTTCAAACTTCACTTCAGGTTTCCATCCAAGCTTTTTAATTTTTGTAGAATCCAGTGAATACCTTCTGTCATGTCCGAGGCGGTCTTCAACAAAGGTTATTAAGCTTTCAGGTTTTCCTAGGTTTTCAAGTATCATCTTGGTAATTTCGAGATTATTTTTCTCATTACCCCCACCAATATTATATACTTCGCCTAATTTACCCTTTGTAAGTGCAGTATATACTCCTGTACAGTTATCTGGTGCGTATATCCAGTCCCTAACATTTTTACCATCCCCATATACTGGAAGTTGTTTGTCCTGCATGGCATTTAATATAAATAATGGTATAAGCTTTTCAGGGAATTGATAAGGTCCAAAGTTGTTACTGCTTCTTGTAATAATTACAGGAATGTCATATGTTTTGTAATATGCACTCACAAGAACATCAGCTCCGGCTTTACTTGCCGAATATGGGCTTGAAGGATCAATATTGCTGAGTTCTGTGAAAGATCCGTTGTCTATACTTCCATAAACTTCATCAGTTGATATCTGGAGGTATTTATCCACATCATATTTTCTCACACATTCAAGCAAGTTATAAGTACCTATTACATCTGTTTTAACAAATACTCCAGGATCTTCAATTGATCTATCTACATGAGTTTCAGCTGCAAAGTTAACAACATAATCACAGTCTTTCATAGCATTATTAACAGCATCTGCGTCGCCAATATCTCCTTTTATGAATTCTATTTTATTTTTTACATCGTTAAGATATTCAGGATTTGCAGCGTATGTTAACTTATCAAAAATTACTAACTCGTGATCATACTCTTCAACCATTTGATGCACGAAGTTACAGCCGATAAAACCTGCCCCTCCAGTAATAAGCATTTTCATATTTTTTCACCCATTTTTTTTATTTTAAGAAAATTTATTAAGTTAATTATAAATTTTTGGCTTCGTTATTCCAGTTATATGGAATTTTATCTGTATCTGGTTTCAATCTGTATTCGTCAGGTTTATCATAATTGTAAGGCTGAGTTGAAATATTTATACACATGGCAATTTCATGTCCAAGCGCCTGGAATCCGTGATAAACATGTGTTGGAATGTTGATCATCATAGGATTTTTTTCTCCGATAAAAAATTCATTCAATTCACCGTATGTAGATGATTTATTCCTTCCATCATAAAGAACGACTTTTATCATCCCATTTACACACACTAAATTATCTTTTTGTATTTTATGTAAATGCCACCCCTTAACAACTTCAGGATACGCTGCTGTGAAATATACTTGTCCAAATTTTTCAAAAACATCCTCATCACATCTTAAAATTTCCATTAACCATCCTCTTTCATCAGGAATTACTTTAAGATATTTAGTATTTACACCTTCAATCAATTAAAACACCATTTAGTTTTCTCAAAAATTTTATATACTCCATTCTTATTAAACCATTACCATCGATCTGCTAAATTTAACTGCTGTTAAATGAACAGAATAAATAAGATTTAAATTTATCAAGTTTTTATGTATATTCGATCAAAATATTTGTAGGTGATTCAATATGAAAGCAGTTATACCTGCTGCAGGGCTAGGTACAAGATTTTTACCGGCCACTAAAGCACAACCAAAAGAAATGTTACCAGTATTCAATAAACCAACCATACAATACGTTGTTGAAGAAGCAGTGGCATCTGGAATCGACGATATTCTAATAATAACCGGTAAGGGCAAGAGATCAATAGAAGACCATTTTGACAAGTCATTTGAACTAGAATACTTTCTTAAAAACTGTGGAAAATTGGATAACCTCAAAGAAATCGAAGCTATATCTGAAATGGCGGACATATATTACGTTAGACAAAAAAAACAGGAAGGACTTGGAGATGCAATACGGTGTGCTAAAAAACATGTAGATGGCGATGCCTTTGCTGTGTTGTTGGGAGATACAATAACCAGATCAAATACGCCATGTACTAAACAGCTTTTAGATATATACGGTAAGTATGAAGCTTCAACCATTGCAATAGAAAAGGTTCCAGATGAGAAGGTTGAAAGGTATGGGATAATCAAAGGTAATCAGTTGTCTGATACCCTTTATGAAATTGAGGATCTTGTTGAAAAACCTAAACTTCAGGATGCACCCTCAAACCTAGCAATTACCGGGCGCTATATTCTAACTCCAGAAATTTTTGATCATTTAGAAAGTGTTACACCGGGATTTGGAGGAGAAATTCAACTTACAGATGCAATGAGATCATTAGATAAAATTTATGGGCATATATTTGAAGGTAAGATATATGATATTGGAAACACTGTTGAATGGCTTAAAAGTTCTATAGAAATTGCACTGGAAGATCCAGATGTGGGTGGAGACTTGAAAACTTACCTATCTGCGATAGTTAAATAAAAAAAATTAATTTAGGGATATTGGTGTTATAAAGAATTAATCATTATTTTTTTCATGCCATTTCCATGCTGTTTCAATAATTACCGATAAATCACTGTATTTCGGTTCCCAGTTCAGCACGCTGCGGATCTTCTCCGAACTACCAACCAATATTGGGGGATCTCCTGCCCGTCTCTCAGTTTCTACAGCTACAATTTCTTTTCCAGTTATTTTCTTTGCTTCTTCAATGACTTCTTTAACTGAAAATCCGCTGCCATTGCCTAAGTTAAAATAATCACTGCTTCCTCCATTTTCAAGGTATTTAAGTGCCTTTAAATGAGCATCTGCAAGATCAGTAACGTGTATGTAATCTCTGATACATGTACCATCTTCTGTACTGTAATCTGTCCCAAATATGTTAATGTTTTTTCTTTTACCGCTTGCAGCATCTAATACTAGTGGAATTAAATGTGTTTCAGGGTTATGTTCTTCTCCTATCTCGGTATCGGGGTCAGCTCCTGCAGCATTGAAGTAGCGTAATGATACATATTTAAGATTGTATGCCTCGCTGTAATCCGATAAAATATTTTCGACCATTAATTTACCCCTACCGTAGGGATTAATGGGATTTTGGATGTGATTCTCAGTTATTGGGATTTCTACTGGATTCCCATAGGTAGCGCAGGTTGATGAGAATACAATCCTTTTAATACCAAATTCAAGCATCACTTGGAGTAAATTGAGGGTGTTACATACGTTGTTTCTGTAATATTTCTGTGGATCTTCAACTGATTCACCAACGTATGTGAATGCAGCGAAATGCAAAACAGCAGTAATTGGATAGTTACGGAATATTCTGCGAATATCTTCTATATTTCCAAGGTCACCATTTTCAAATGCACCCCATTTAACAAATTCTTCATGGCCATAACTTAAATTATCGAAAACAAGGGTTTCATATCCATTTTTGTTAAGTATTTTGTTTATGTGGGCTCCAATATAACCAGCCCCACCTACTATAAGAATCATGTTTTTAAATATGGTAATCCTTATAAAAAAAAGTTTCCAGTCCTTTTTATTATTCTTAAATTTTTATCGACATCAAATCTGCAACTATTAGGTAATAAACTGCCAGACCACTCCATTTACCCCACTTTTCCGCTATTTTTCTAAGTTCATCACTCGAAACAGGTTCATTGTTACGGTAGTAATGTGATACAACTCTTTGAATTCCGATATCATCTGCAGGCAATGATACCAGACGATGAAGTCCCCTGAGCACTGCAAGTTCAGCGGTCCAAATGCCAATTCCACGTATTTTTTGTAGTTTATCTACGACAGCTAAAGTCTTCAGATTTTTCAATTCAATTAAATTAATATTTCCATTAATTATATCTTTGGAAAAATCTATGATATATTCTGCCTTTCTGAAACTCAAACCGCAAGACCTGAGATCATCTAGCTGTAATCTTGAAAGCTTATCAGGATTTGGGAAGATGTAATAAGTGTTATTATTTAATTTAACATGGTCTCCAAATTTTTTTATCATTCTGTTTTCAATACTGTGTGCAGCTTTCAATGATATTTGTTGTTCAATGATTGATGATACAACTGCTTCAAAAAAAGTTGGTGTGGTAGGACTGTTTAAACCTCTGAGCTTTTTAAATAAAGTTACAAGAATTTTGTCATCTACAATATTGTCATAAAAATTTTGAAGATTAAATTCAAGATTAAAGATCGAAACTACAATTGATCGGACCATTGAAATATCTTCTTTAGTCAGATCACCATCTGGTGTTATTGTCACTGATAATTCAGGATCATCAACTTCTCCTGAAGATTTAATCTTGATAAGAATTAATTTACGTTTTAAATTGATTAACTGCCAGTAAATTCCTTCTTCATATCTTTGAATTTCAGGATCACCATCAGAAAATATTTTAGCACTTAAATCAAAGTTAAACGGTGCTTTTGGTTTTATTTTCACTAACAAAAATATCACCTGGATTTGAAAAATTACCTTCTTAAAACATCCAATATTCACTTAATAATAAAACTGGAAATTAACACACTATTAAGTTCATTGGTTCTGTTTAGCCTTTCAATAATTATATATAGCTATTTAAACATAAATAATAATATTAAAGGTGGGGAAAAAATGGGTAAAGTTGAGTTAAACAGAAAAAATATCTCAAGATGTTTATGTAAAACATGTCCGGTTCAAACTGAGAGTAATTGTTCTAAAGATAAAATAGCGTTGATAGACAAAAAATTGGATCAAGAGGGCAGTCTTAAGGAAATATTTGAAACCGATGAGCTTGCACTGCTTTATTGTTCATTTGGAAAGGCTGCATGCGATGATCTCTCCAGTAATGAACTTTGTAAATGTACTCAGTGTACTGTTTGGTTGGAGAATAATCTTGCAAATAATGATCCAATTGAATATTTCTGTGTGGAAGGAGTACCAAAATAGTCATTTAATTTATTTGAACTAAAAAAATTAATTATTTAATTTATTTTTGACAAAAAAATAAGGAAAATCACAAACAAAAATTCCTTATCTTTAAACATATTATCAATCAATTAATCATATAGTTTAGTATGATTACATCTAAATAAAAATAGCTACCATTGATATAATGAGTTTAGCTGTGCAGACATATAGTTTTAATCAGAGACTCGTATATCAATGAAACAAATTTGGCTTTGAAATTAAATATAAAAATTAAAACTAATTTAAAGTGATTAAACAAATTTAAACTTAAATTATTTAATTAATGTAAAATTAAAACGTAAATATTAGCTTATAGCATTGATTAGATTGTTGTCTCTTTTTTTAAATAATAGAAAATATCTTCTTTATTCTACTATATTGAAATAATAAAAAGATTTATATTAAATATTTAAAATGTAATATTCGCCGTCATGAAGTTGAGTTTTAGTTATCAGTCCTTTATTCTCCAGTGAGATGATAATATTATATGTTTTTAGGCTTGTAAGGTTGAGTTCACTGTAAAGCATGTGGCCTTCAAGTAAAGTTTTTGAAATCTTTCCTGAATCTCCAACAATCTCTTTGAGAAGTTCAAAGGCTTTTTCTTCTGTCTGGTTAAGTTCTTCAGTTTTGACTTCTTCCTGTGAATTTAAAACATTAATTGTACCTGTTTCAATGAGTTTAACTGTACCGTCATTATAATCCACAATACCCTTAACATTAAGAGTGTTTAAGATATCCTTCAGATCCACTTCTGATAAGTCAAGGTCCAATTTAAGTATCCTGTACGGAACACCATCTTTGTACTCATTTTGGAAGTATTTAATCTGATTTAACACCCTGTTTTCTTTTTTAGTAATATGAAGCATAAAAATGGGATATGTTAAATATTTATATTAAAGATTTCCCAAGAACATTTGTTTACAGTAAGATTAATATTCGAGGATCCATTAAAAAAATAACTATCAAATCAATTAAAACAGCGTTAAAACAGCAAATTTTAATTTATTTTCAAATACATCAGTATCTAATGCCGACTTAGATGCAAAATAACCTAAAACTAAATAGTAAATAGTGATTAAATAGTGAAGTAACATATAACAAAAGATTAAAGTTAAATGTATGGGGTGGTTGTAAATGCTAGATTCTCTCTATCAAAAGGCGCTTTTAAAGAAGGATGAAATAAACAAAAGGATAAACTTGGATTTCAATGATCTCAATGTTGATCCATCACTTTACTGGAGAGAATACGAAGCCACCGACGATACTAACGGGATAACAATATGCGCAGGTGACGGAAGCATAAATAAAAAGAATTTTATGGGATTTATTTTTTACGCCATCGATGCAGAGTGTTTAATTTACAATAAAAAGTTAGATAAAATTGAAAGTTCTGAAATAGACATAATACCTCACCACAAACATTATGAGGACAGATTACGGGGCTATATGGGCATATTTGAGATAAAAAATGCTTTGAAAGCATTTCAACAATACCAAGTTGATTTCTTACTCTTTGATGGTTCGATCTTGGGCAACTTAATAAGGCCATCTCCACTAGAAAAAAAGCTTAAAGGCCAATTAAAAGATAATATTAAATATAAATACCTGCCAAGCTTGGAAAATGAACTAAATAACGAGTTAAAAAATTCTAATGTTGGAATAACATCCTCTAAATTTTCCAGAGAAATAGAAGAAGATTTTGAAAATAAAGTAGATGCAATGATTTACCTTGAAAGACTTGAAAATTTATTGATCATAGATAAATTATTGAACAATGGTAAATCAGTAGTTGCAATATCCAAAACATCTACAAGCGATGAATATTTCAAATCTGAAGTACCGGATATGGCAATATTCGACAGACACAGCAGAAATGAGGGTTATACCTTGCCTCAACATATCACTGTTTCCAAGAGGGAAGATTTTCCTGTAAAAAATGATTTCTTCAAAAGTCTAACCTTCACAATTTTTTACGCACGACTGGAAGATCATAAAAATATATTGAAATTTGAATTACCATATGCTGCAGATGAAAATGATATAAAAAAGATTTTAAATGTAATGAAAACAAACAGCGCCGAAGGATATCCATTACTGCTTAAAAAGGCCCATAATGATGTGGTGATCAGAAAAGTAGATCTGGACAGGCTTACAAAGATAATTGGATTCATGGAGAAAAGTGGGAGGGAGATGTTATGAACAATGATACTAACGGGATTATAGGAAGGTGTATAGGTGAAACATCTCTGGTTGAAGTGAGTTTCATCTCCAAAGAAATGCCCAAGGTCGGTGAATATGTTTCACTGGAATACGATGGTAAAAGGGTATTGGGAATGATCGAAGCACTTGTAAGGGGAAGTGTTTCAATTAACAGCGAAATATACGACCCCCAAACCATAGAAAAAATTCGGATGATAGAGGGAGACGACCACTACATAAAGGGGAAGGTCAGAATTCTTGGAGACATTGATGATAATCTAAGAATTCCAAGAACACCAGCCCCACCAGGAACAGAAATAAAAGCAGCAGAATCTGAAGTTTTAACTGAAATATTCCAGATAGGAAGTTATGGTTTGAAACTGGGAAACTTAATAACACAAGAGGATGTCTCAGTTGAGGTGGATATAAATAAAATGGTTTCAAGGCATCTTGCTGTTCTGGCCATGACCGGTGCAGGTAAATCAAACACAATATCGGTAATTGTTAATGGTCTTTTAAAAGTAAATGGTAGTGTTCTAATATTTGATATGCACTCAGAATATGTTAACACAGAGTTTGGCAATGGAAATGTCAATATAATAAAGCCACAGATAAATCCGATTTACATGTCCTTTGGAGAAATAAAAAAACTTTCAAACATCCCTCCAAATGCATATGTACAGGAGAGATATTTCAGAAAAGCCTACAATCTTGCAAAGAAGGATTTAAATAAGGGAAGTGCCGGAAAAGATTTTATAGGAATAATACTCTCAAAATTAGAGTCATGGTTACAAGAAGAACCAGATGATTCAGATGACAAATCTGCTAATCCATCAGATAGAAAATCTATCACCGATGTTTTAAATAAAGTAGAACACATGCAAGATAAGTATGGCAATATTCTAAGCCTAGAAGCAAGGGATATAATAGACAATCTTAAAGTGGGCAGGGCTAACATCTTAGATCTTGGTTCTGTTGATGAATTTGCCTCAGATGTAGTTGTAAGCCACATACTCAGAACAGTACTGAAAAGACGGAAAGATTTTTTAAGATCAGGAAGTGGGCTAGAGTTTCCAATATTCCTCATCTTGGAAGAGGCACATATCTTGGCACCCCAAAACAGAAAAACAGAATCTAAACTATGGATAAGTAGGATAGCAAGGGAGGGGCGTAAATTCTCTGTAGGACTGTGCATGGTCAGTCAAAGTCCTAAATCATTGGATTCCGATGCACTGTCCCAGGCAAATAATATGATTATACTTAGACTGGTTGAGCCCACAGATCAGAATCATGTTCAAAGGGCAAGTGAAAGTTTGAGTGATGACTTAATTGCACAACTACCATCGCTAAACATTGGGGAGGCCATAGTGTTAGGTTTGATGACAAGAATACCCACATTGGTTAAAATAGACGAGTTCAAGGGTAAAATAACCGGCGGTGACTTGAATATAGTTGAAGAATGGTCTAAATCAGTCAAAAAAGAGAAAAAAACACTCGAAGAACAAAATAGGGAGTACGAAGAATTAGGAGGAGATTATTAGATGCAGTTCATCCATATGGCAGACACTCACCTGGGTTACAGACAGTATGGGCTTTCAGAACGAGAAAATGACTTCTTTGAAGTTTTTGATCAAGCAATAGATGAAGTTGTAGCTGAACATCCAGACTTTGTTATCCACTCAGGAGATCTTTTTGAATATTCAAGGCCGCCAACTAAAGCCCTTCTAATAGCACAAAATGGAATTATAAAATTAAAGAACGCACAAATTCCAATATACGCAGTGGCAGGTAACCATGACATAGTCATGAGAAAAAATGCACTACCACCACAAATATTATACAAAGACTTTGGTTTGAAACTCATAAGCCCAAAAAATCCATATTACATCGAAGGTAATCTTTTCATTGGTGGAGCACCATACGCTTCGAAGTACAACTCTAAACAACTTGTAGAGAGGCTTCAAAATATTGAAAAATCATCAGCAGAATATAAGAAAAGTGTTCTAGTTCTTCATCAGGGAATTGACCGATACATCCCAGAATACGAGATCAAAATTGGAGATATTCCACAGACTTTTAACTACTGTGCACTGGGACACATTCATGAAAGGGTTGTAGATGATTTTGGAGAAGGAAAACTCGCATATCCTGGATCCACAGAAATATGGCGTTCAAATGAATTTGAAGGATATAAAAAGAACGGTAAAGGGTTTTACATGGTAGATATAGGTGGAGATCAACCCGAGATCGAAAAGATCGACCTAAAACTTCCACGAGAATTTATTAAAGAAAGCATAATGTACTCCCAGCTTCAAGAAGAGATAATAAAGATTAATAATCATATAAAAAACCTTGAGAAAAAACCAGTACTTAACCTGACAATAAATGGTGGCAACTTCAGCAGGTCAGAAGTATATGAAACCATCAATCATGCCTTAGCAGACAACTGTTTATCAGTACGATCAAAGTATGTGCCAGAACCATTAGAGGACATGCCAGATATGGCTGATGCAGGAAAAGGAGCCCTGAATATAAAACGGATGATTAAAGACCGCCTTAAAGATTTTAACAGCGAAGAAGTTTCTGAACTAGCAACGGGATTACTTAAGGAAATGTCAGAAGGAGACTATAAAAGAGCTGAACAAATGGCTAAACATTTCTATGAGGGATTATATGATAATTGAAAGTCTGGAAATGAAAAATTTCAAATCCCACAGAGATACCAAAATAGAATTAAATACAGGAATTTCCATAATAATGGGCGATAATGGTGCGGGAAAGTCAAGCATCCTCGAAGCAATAAGTTTCGTACTTTTTAAACAGCATTCTGGGAAAAAAATCGAGCAATTAATAAGATTTAATCAGAACAATGATGTGCAGAACAAAATGTCTGTGGAAATTATATTCACATCTAATGGGAGAAAATACCGTGTATTAAGGGAACGCAGCAAAAACTCTTCCAAGGCTAAGATAGAAATAAAAGAAGGTGAAAGATTTCAGAATCTTTCAACAGGGGATAAACAGGTTACTGAGGAGATTCAGAGTATCCTTGAAATGGATGGGGACTTATTTTTAAATGCAGTCTATGTAAGACAGGGAGAAATAGCTAACTTGGTGGATAAAACGCCTGCTGAAAAGAAACAGGTTATTGGAAAATTACTTGGAATAGAATCCCTTGAAAGAGCATGGAAAAATATGCTGCCATTATTAAACAATTATGAAATACAAAAAACTAGATTAGAAGGCAAATTAGAGTCTTTAGAGGGTTTAGTTGATGATATAAATTCCAAAAAATCCGAAAAGGAGATCATTTGTCAAAAAATTCAGAAATTATCCCAAGACATTCTAAAAACAGAGGAAGAATTCATCAATTTAACCAAAGAAAAAGATTCACTCGATGAAGACAAATCAATATTTGAAAAAGCAATTAACAACCTTGAATCTAAGAAAATCTTTTTAGAAAAACTAAAAAGGGATCATGATGAACTCGATAATCAAATTAAAGAAATAAAAATTAAAGAAGATGAATTAGAAATAATAAAACCTAAATTATCCAAATTAGAAGTACTAAAAAAACTTAAAGAATCATTAGATGATTTAAAGACAATACGAACCAATAAAGATCAGATAAATAAAGTTTTAAGTAAAATAGACGAATATAATACTATTATAGATGAGAATAAGAAATATTTTACGGACTATTCAAATTTATCCAAAAAAATAGTTGATTTAGAAGGTGAAAGGGAAATTTTTGAGGGATCAAGAGCTCTTTTAAATCAGAATATAGATAGAAAAGAAAAAACCCTTAAAAAAATGAATTCAGCACATGAAAAATTTGTGAGAGTTATAACGGATTACAACAAATCTCTTGAAACCGAATTCAGTCTTGTTGAGGAATTGGATTCGTATTTAATATCTGTTAAGCCCGAAATATCAGAGAAGCTTAATATAATAACAGAAAGGATCAACAACATTGAAAAGGAATTATCGGGCTTAAAAACACAGAATAGGGCATTAGTTAAACCTATAGGTGAACTGGAAAATGTTAAAGATAAATGTCCTGTCTGTAAATCTTCCATAGATTCCAATAAAAGAAAAGAATTAATAGATGATTATGAGTCACAGATTAAATTCAATGAAAACCAATCCCTCAAATATATTGAAGAATTAGAAGCTCTTAAATCTGAAAAAGCCAGCATTGAAATAAATCAATCTAAAATTCAGTCGGTAAATATTGAACTTCTTAAAGAACAGTTAAAAAATTTAAAAGAAGGTCAATCAGAGCTTTTAACTTTTAAAACCACACTTAAAGATCTTAATGATAAGGTTTCATCATTAGATAAAATAGATTCGGATTTAAATATTAATAAAATGATACTAATAGAAATAAAACCGAAATACGAGAAATATATAGTTGCAGAGGGATCTTTAAACTCAATTGAAAATTCTCAAGAACTTGGTTTGGAACTTGATAGTTTAGAAGGTGATGAAGATATTGTGAAGGAGAGGATCAGCGGGTTGATCGAGGTTACAGGGGGTAGTGTTGAAAATCTTAACGGAGAGATAGATTATCTCGAAGAGTTGAGTAAGAAATATCAAAAGCTTTCAGGTGCAGTTGATCAGAAAGAATACCTTCTAAACAGGATCAAAGAGCTTAATGAAAACTTGGATGAATTGCTGTTACAAATTGAAAAACTAAACAATGAAATAAATGAAGTGGCTTACAATGAAGAACTCCACACACAGATTAAAAAAGACTGGAATATCAAAAATAATGAATTATCTAATCTTAGGGGTAATAAACAGGAATTAATTGGGAAGGAAAGTGGATTAAATCGATCCATTGAAGAACTTGAAACCAAATTCGAATCTTACAAGACATTCCAAAAAGAAATTAAACAGCTTAAAGATTTTATTAAACTATTAAACCACATAAGGGATCTTTACGGTAAAGACGGAGTTCAAAAGGATCTTAGAAATATTTCAAGACCACTAATTGAGCACAATACCCGGGAATTCTTTGAAAAGTTTAACTTCGAATATTCAGACATAAAACTGGATGATGATTATGATGTCACTGTATACGGACCTGCAGGCGAGAGCAACTTGGATATGATAAGCGGCGGGGAGAAAATTGCTGTAGCCCTTGCATTAAGATTAGGAATTACACAAACACTATCCGGCGGTAATCTTGAGTTAATAATGTTAGATGAGCCAACCATCCACCTCGATGCTTACAGACGCCAGGAACTTATAGAACTTTTAAAGAAGATGTCGATAATTCCACAAATGATTATTGTAACACATGATTCAGATCTAGAAGAGGCAGCAGATCACATAATAAAGGTAAAAAAAATAGAAGGGGAATCACTGATATCATAGATTCCTAAAATCATATGATCATAATAATATTCGATTGTTTACAGAGAATATTTTATTAATTATTTTTTATTTTCAACTTTCTAATTACAAATTCAACAGAAAATTAATTCTCTGAATTGAACTTTTTTATGAGAATTTTTTTCCATTGATTGATATTATTTGTAAAAATAATCTTCAAATTTTAGTTTTTAGGTTTCTGTTGGACTAGTGCAGCGAAAATACCCACGAAACACAGAATTGTACTGATTATGAATACTATATGTATACTGTTTAAGAGTGCGGGGTACTGAAGAGTTGTTATCTGGACGTTTCCAATGAATATGGCAAAAACCATTAGTGCAAGTCCCATACTGAAAGTTTGACCTAAAAGTCGCATAGTACTTACCATAGCTGATGCTACTCCAAAAAATCTCCTTTCAACTGATCCCATAATTGCATTGGTGTTGGGGGATGAGAAAAATCCAAACCCTATCCCAATAACCACTAAACCCACAGTAATAAATGCAATAGATGTTGTTTCGTTTATGAATGCAAATAATAATAGACCTACAGTTGATAAAGCCATACCAAATGCAGCTAACTTTTGTGGAACAAACTTATCAGACAGTTTTCCTGCTATAGGTGCGAATATGGCCATCATAACGGGCTGTGCAACTAAGATTATACCTGCTGACAGTGGATCTAGAGCTTTGATATACTGGAGATACAGGCTTAATAAGAATGTAACAGCAAAGGTTGCACTGTAATTAATAAGGGCTGCAAGGTTGGAAAATGCAAAACTCTTATTTTTAAACAGTTTAACATTTAGCACAGGACTTTCAATCCGTAACTCAAACATTAAGAACCCTATGAATCCTATAATTCCTGCAATGACCAAAATAATTCCGGATATGCTTGGAAGCGTTGAAAATCCATACATGACCATAACAAGAACTACGCTGTAAAAAATTGAACCTTTAATATCGAATTTTTCACCTTTACATTCTGCCCATTCATCATTTAATTTCCAGTATGTTAGTGCTAGGATCAAAATACCCAGGGGGATCATTGCGAAAAAAAGACTTCTCCATCCTAAATATTGGGTCATAATCCCACCAAGAACAGGTCCTAATGAAAGGGCAATATATACTGTGGCTATATTTATTCCTATAGCTTTACCCCTCTCTTGTGGAGGATAAACTGAGGTTATGATTGCCAAACCAGTAACAAATATCATTGCTCCACCTATCCCTTGGATGATTCTGAATATTATAAGGGATTCTGCTGATGGTGCAACTGCTGATAAAAATGATGCAATGGTGAATATGATTATTCCATAATTGAATATCTTCTTCATACCATAAATGTCGGATATTCTACCAAATGGAACAGCAAACATTGCTGCAGCTAATAAAAATGATGTTGGAACCCAACTTAAGAGTATAGCACTTGTAGCAAATTCATTTCCTATTGCTGGCAGAGCTATATTAACTGCTGAACTCATGAATGGAGTTAAAAAATTAGCTAAAGTTGCAACTAATAATGCTGCAATTTTGATTGAGTTGTCTGTACGTTTTGGTTCCATAGGAAAGTTTCTCCTATTAAATTGATTTGTACTTTAAATTATCAAATATTAATATTCATTGGATAAGAATTAACAGAAATTTTATAAGAACATCAAGATCTAAAAAAA
>Ga0302161_10000108_pt1 | contig 18681 bp, 15 predicted proteins | sample I_Fen_E2_1_FD_193498 | JGI IMG/M metagenome (GOLD analysis project Ga0302161, IMG submission 193498) | Peat permafrost microbial communities from Stordalen Mire near Abisko, Sweden - I_Fen_E2_1 | ecosystem: Environmental > Terrestrial > Soil > Wetlands > Permafrost | place: Sweden: Abisko...
AATCAAAATCAATATAATCAAATATATCTACAATTACATATTGTAGTTTCCCCTTCAATGTTGTATTTTCTCCATTAATATTTACTGCTATACTAGGAAATTCTTCTTTAGTAACTGCCACTTCATTTTGAGTTATTATTTCAATTTTATCTGGACCACTAATATTCTTAAATTTTATATTTTCATCATTATTGCCTTCTGTTATATCATCCATTTTATTCTCAAAAGCTTTAACCTCTTCTGACAATTGAATTTCTTTAGGATTTTTAATTTGTTTTATAATATAATCTCCTTCGCAAATTTCATAATTATCTTCTAAGATGCTTTCCTCTTTAAATAAATTTGCATCCTTTTTTAAAACATATTTTTTAAAATCACATACTTTGCAAGGCAAAAACACCCTTACTTCATCACCATTGCTTATTACATAATTTAAATCTTCTCTTTTTCCATTAACAAATATTGCTGGATCGATATTTATAATCTTTCCGTCTAAATAAATAGAAATTGAATTTATATTCTTAATATGCTGTGATAGTTTCGGTTGCGAATCTTTTCCATTTTGTGCATATTCTAATATGATATTATCACTTGCTTTTACTTCTGTTTCAAGAGTTGCTTCTTGCCCATTAATTGTAATTTTAGCATTAGTTCCATATTCACCAAAAACAATTCTTTTACATCCATTGTAATTAAATCTAACACTTTTCCCATTTTTGCTTATTAATAATGAAGGATTTATTCCAGCTTGAAGTAACACATCCATTATAGTATGTTTATGAGAATTAAATAAACTAATTGGATCATTATTTAAAATCACATCAATAAAATCATTACCTAAACTTCTTATTGCAGTTAAAGCTATTCCAAGAACAGTTACTCCAGCTGAACCTAATATATTGTCTGAAATACATTCTGTAACTGCTTGTCTATCTTTAATGGCAATTCTTTGAGGTTGCAATTTCAATTTATCTGCAATTGTTTCTAAAATACCTGGTGTATGTGCTCCACCGCCTACTAAAAACACAGCACTAGGAGCTTTGTCACCATTTAATTCTAAAATCTTCTTAGAAATTTCTTCTGATACTTTATTAACTATGGCGCTAACTAATTTAAATACATTTTCTGATAATATTGTGTTTTCCATTCCCAAAATATCAGTATATGTTACTTCTTTTTCTTTCCCAATAGATCTTTTTATATTTTCAGCAGTATTAAAGTCAACTAAATATTCTTGAACAATAGCTTCTGTAATTTCATCTCCTGCCATTGGAACCATTCCATAAGCTGAAATACTTTCTTTATAACTTATTGCTATATCTGATGTGCCCGCCCCAATATCTACTAATGCAATATTTAAAAGTCTTAAATTCCTTGGGATTGCAGCTTCCATTGCTGCTATTGGTTCTAATGTTAAATTTACAACTTTTAAATTAACCTTATTCATCACTGAATAAAGAGAGTCAATTACAGATCTCGGCAAAAATGTCGCAATAACTTCTGCTCCAATATTTTGACCCTTATGCCCTATTAAATTAGATATTAAAAAGCCATTTAAATAAAAACCTTTCACTGAATAACCAACACAATATAATTTCCCTTCAGTTGTAGCAGCTATTTCTTCTTCTGCTTTTTTTACAGCACTTAATTCAAGACTTCGTACAATTTCTTTATCCACTTCTTCATTTTCATTAAGTTCAATATCTGCTTTTAAATCAACTGTTCTTAAAAATCTACCTGCTGCTGCAATAGATACTTCATTTAATTGTATTTGAAGTTCTTCTTCAAGATAAGCTTTAACTTTTTGAACTACTGATGCAACTAGATTAATATCATGTATTTGACCATCTACCATGGCTCTTTCTTCATGTTCTAAGTATTTCTCACATACTACGTGGAACTTCTTATCCTTTATTATACCTACTGTTCCTATAATTGATCTTGTCCCTATATCTAAGGCAAAAATTATATCTTTTTGATTAAATCTTTTTAATTCCATATAAACACAACCTTTATTGCTTTATTTATATCCTCTTGTTATTTTTTTGATATGTCTAAATCTACTATAAATTATATATTATATACTAACTTCATACAATGACCTAAAGGACTTGTTTACACTTTTTTCTATAAAGTTCAACTAAATTCAAGCGGAATTTTATATTCTACGTAAATTTAGTTAAACTTGTAATTTTAAGGATTATCTCACCTATCACAACAAAATATGCTATAATTTTAACTTATTTACTTATTGCCCTGCCTCTGCTAAAATAATATGGTCATGGTAAATGAGCGTTTAGCTATACTAATATATTTAACTACTGACACTTATATGAAACCTGTAAAATTATTTACGGCACTATCATACTAATTTTTTATTCTCTTGAATGTGCCTAAAACTTAAAAAGGTGGGATAATATGCAAAATAGATCTAATACATCTTTATTAAAAAATACGTATTTAAATGCTTATCATGACGTAGAGGCTTGTTTAATACAGCATAATTTTGGTCTTTTATTATCAAGAAAAGTAGAAAAACAAGTTTTTGATATTATGATTACAGCTCAAAATCAAAAAGTTCCAGTTAAAAAACTAGAATGTCATAAAAATTTGAATAAATTTTGTGATGATTTAATAAATGAATATAATAAATCCATTTCAATTATGCAACAAATTATTGAAGGAATATTTACTTTTTCATTACTCATTTTCTTTTTTTCTTTACTAGATGTAATATTTGAAAAAGGAGTATTAAAAAGTACATTAATAACTTGTTTATTAATCTTCATAGGGTATTTTATTTCAAATACAATTTTAAGATTTAAAAAAAGTGTTAATTCTAAAATACGACCCCTTTTGATTTTTGGAATTGTACTAATCCCGTTTGTGTTAATATCTTTCTTAAAAAGCAAATTTGATTTATTAACTACAACCTTATCATTTCCTAACAGCCTATTTTTAGTGCTATTAACTTGTGGAATTTCTGTAGTTTTTTACTTAATACTTTCAAAAAAATATGATTTATTTATATTTATAAAAAGTAATTAATTTTACCTAAAATATTTAAATAATAATAAATAACACCCAATTTTCAATTGATACTGAAAATTGGGTGTTATTCATTATTTAACAATCCTTGATTTCTATTTTTTATGTATCTAAAGCATCGATATATACAATAAAAAGATAGCAGATATGTTTATATAAAAAACTATCTGCCATCTTCATTTTCAGCTTTAAATTTGGGGTTTAAAAACACCTACCAGTATATATCTGAAAATTCAATATCTACTGTTTCAGTACTATTTTTTTCATAAAGCATATGTTTTTCCATGTCCAAGGACAGTTTGTTGCCTTCACTGGCAATAGGAAATGTTACTAAAAATTCAGTTCCCTCATTAAGTTTACTTTTACAAGTTATAGTGCCCCCTTGAATTTCCACAAGAGATTTTACAATTGATAGTCCTATACCGCTACCTTCATTTTTCCTGGATAAACTTGTGTCAACTTTTTTGAATCTCTCAAAAATCTTCTTCTGCATTTCTTCAGGTATACCTATTCCATCATCTTTTACACTAATAGCCACATTATGTGAATCTGTTTTATAAATATAAACCTTAATGTTTCCATTTTCTTTTCCATACTTCACGGAGTTAGATAACAGATTCAACAATATTCTTTCAATTAAATTAGCATCAAATTTGAAATATAATTCTTCCATTTCTGTATCAAAAACTAAATTTATCTTCTTATTTTCTGCATAAGTTGTAATTGACAAGGTTGTATTTTCAATTACACTTACAATATTTCCAACTATAAATAATGGTTTAAAGAACCCAGCTTCTATTCTGGATAAGTCAATAATATTGTTAACTAATCTTATTAACCTTAAACAGTTTTGTTTAATTATTTTATTATATTTTGTAATATCCTCTATGGTTAAATTATCATAATATTTCATTTCCATTTGCAAAACAGAATAAATAACATTTAATGGAGTTCTTAACTCGTGAGATATATTTGTAAAGAATTCATTTCTTTCTTCTAATAAATGATGTTCATTTATTACTTCTTTCTTATTATAATCAATGCAGTTAGACCACACATTCAATCCATTATGAATACATTTAGCCATAATTTTACAAGAGCCATAGCCACATGCTGAACAGTTAATATTTCTCGACTCTTCAGTTCGTTTGTTCATTTTAATAAATATTTCATCATATTGTTTATCAGATGGTTCGATTATATCATCAACAATAATATTTTTGTTATATACTCTTTTGAAATCTTGAAGTTTTAAATTTTTATCGAAACAATTATATAACCACTTAAATTTCTTTCGAATTAACTTTCCTCCTTTATCTGTTTTTTTTAAATTCTTTAACTTATCGAATTTATAGTCAACTTCGTCTATGGTAGTGGAATTTGCATACTTATTACAGGTGCCTGTACCAAAATTACAACCATAAGAACAATTAAGAATATCTACAACTAAAGGTATTTGTTTATCGTTTTTTAAATTATTATTATAGTCTTCAAGGTATTTATAAGCATTGTGCGGACCGTTTATTTGTCTTATCCAAGCATCTTTTATATGTAGTTCAATATTTTCCTTAAGTCCTCCTGGCCTACTGAAAAGAAACCCTAAACTACAACCTAAATCATCAAATTCAGCTCCCTTATATTGGGATATATCAATATGGTTAGCTTCCAAATATTCTGTAAGTTTTTTAAATGTTACATTGTATTTTATATAACCATAAGTATTGTTATCATTTATTTCATCAGCTTTTGCAACACATGGAGATAAAAATGCAATATCATCATGTATATTGGCATATTTTTTCATATAAATAGCTGTACACACCATCGGACTATGTACAGGTGCAAGTTTATCAATTAATTCTGGTTGATATTTTTGTATGTAATTAACTATTGGAGGACAAGGCCCCGCTATCATTGTATTTAATTTGTCTTTTTTCATTGCTCTTAAATATGCCCAAACAGTTATATCAGCACCAAAAGATACGTCATAAATAAGGTTTACCCCTAGATTTTTCAAGTAACCTAATAATTTTTTACTTTCATGAAAATTTACAATAAGTGATGGCGCAGCAATTATTGATATTTTCTTTCCATTGGATAGGTCCCGAAAAAATCTTTCTGTATCATCTTTGAAATCTCTAGCATTATGATCGCAAACTTTAATACATTTTCCACAATGAATGCATTTTTCTGTATTTATTTTTATTTTATTATTTCCATCAACAAGGTAAGCAATGTTAGCACCAGTAACTGGACAATTAGTGAGACATTTATTACAGCCTACGCACTTTTCCTCATTTAAGTATATTTGTTCTACAAAGTTGTACATTTATTATTCCTCCTAAAAGCTAGTGAGTTCTAATTGGAGTTATTCCAAATGCTTGCCTACACGTAACAAAAACTACTTTGTAATATTTACTGTGTTTTCTAGACATAGATCTCCTTACTATCCTTAAAATTATATTCCTATTTTCATAATGGCATTTTCTTACCATTTAGTACTAATTATAACCATAAGTATATCACTTATGGTTATGAAATGAAAATATCCTAATTCTTCAACTGATAATGGATATAATTTAGATTCAAATGTTGCCTTAATTTATTAGTAACAATTACAATACCATATTTATCAAAGTTTTGTTTTGTAATCCCGTGACTTTCATTCTAAACTTGCTTCTTCTATCATATTTCTTTGTATTTTAAATTTATAAGTCTTTTTCTTAATTCTAGTTCGGTTGGCTGTTTATTTGTATTTTTATTTAATTGTTTCTTTAAATTTTCATTTTCATTCCTTAGCGCTCCATTTTCTCCGCTTAGTTCTACAATCTTATTCAATAAAAATTTTTCCATATTAACACTCCCACTATGCATATTTATATCCCACTTATATTCTCTATATTTTAATTATTCTCCAAATAAAACTATTTTCCTTTTTTTGTAAAAAAAAAAAAAAAAAAAAAAATAGCTTGATATCAATGTGATACTAAAAATGTCAATTATCCCTTTATCACCTTGCTTTAGCCACAAATTTAAATTTTTTTAATATAGATAAAAAATAGTATCATTAATATATTATAACTAAATTGTAAATATATTTTAAATTGATATCTTTTTACAAAATTCGACCCTAAACTATTAAGCAAGCAACTTAAATATTGAAACTATTCAAATAAAAAATAGAGATGAAATTGGTAATTTGAATGATTCTTTCAATATCATGGTTAAGAACGTTAACCAATTTATAAGTTCAGTGAAAAATTCAGTTAATGTTGTTTTTAACTCCTCTCAGATGTTAGAGAATATTGTTAATGAAAATACAGCTTCTATTAATGAAGTAGTAGCATCCGTTGGGGAGATTGCTGAATGTTCAGGTCAACAGGCTAAAGAAACTGAAAATGGAGTTATAAGAATTAAAAATTTAGCGGAAAAGATAGCTCTAGTTACACAACTAACTGTAAAAACTAGCGACGTTGCAGTTGAAACATCAAACATAGGCAGCAGAGGTCTAAAGGCAATTCAGCTGCTTTCAGAAAAGTCAGATCAAAGCAACAAGGCTACTGAAAAGACTAGTGATATAATAATGGAAGTTGATAAAAATTCTGTTGAAATTGGAGCTATTACTGAAGCAATAAGCCAAATTTCAGAGCAAACTAACTTATTGGCTTTAAATGCTACTATAGAGGCTGCCAGCGCTGGTGAGCAAGGAAAAGGTTTCGCTGTAGTCGCTGATGAAGTGAGAAATTTAGCTTCTCAATCTTCTGTATCTGCCGCAAAAGTTAAAGAGCTCATCAGTGGAATACAAGATAGATCAAAAGCTGCTGTCAAAGCTATAGAAGATGGAAAGGCAATAGCTAAAGAACAAAATAAGTCTATAATAGAAGCTAAAGAGATATTTGTTGAGATACTAAAATCTATAGACAAGATTACAGAAGATATGAGAAACATAAAAATTTACAGCCTTGAAATGGAAAATGAAAAAAATGAGATAGTTTAAGTTTTAGAGACTCTTTCAGCTTCAACGGAAGAAAATTCAGCTGCTACTGAGCAGGTTTCTGCTACAACTGAGCAGCAAATAGCAACACATACTCAAGACTTAAATAGCCTTGCAGAAAAGCTTAGAGATGCAGTTAATGCCTTTCAGGTTTAAAACATGTTCAATTATAGTGTTCAAAAGTGAATCGTATAATAATAAGTAACTTAGCTTTTTTTGTGAGGATATATGATGAGTCCCACGCACCAAGATAACATGCTTAAATGTATGACTGAACATTTAATGGTATATTTTAAAGGGACAGTAGCTAGTATTCACTTTTACACAAAACTATCTATTGTCCTCTATATCTTACTATTTCACCCAAGTACCATTTGCGTCTAGTTTACAACCATCTATTGTTGTATTTTTAGCCATCTTTCCTGATAATTGTAAATAATACCAGTTTCCATTTGTATCTTTAATCCAATTTGTTTTCATTTTTCCGTAGTTGTCTAAGTAATACCAACTTTTATCTGTATCTTTAAACCAACCCTTTTTCATTTTTCCATCTTTATCTAAATAGTGCCATGCACCATTTTCATTTTTCCAACCTAAATGAAGTCCATTGTTTCCTTGCGATGTATCTGTTCTAACACACTTTAAAGTGTATGTCTTTATATTATCGTCAGCATCTGAAACTTTTACTTTTATTGTTGTACTATCAGTATCTAAATATACTGTTTTTTTATAATCATCATTTTTATTAACTGTTGTTCCATCTATTTCAACTGTATAATCCCTATCTTGTGGTATAGCCTGTACAATTATTGAATCCACTTCAAGAGCAACGTTAAATTCATAATAAGTATCATCCTTATTCAATTTTATATACCCATTATTTAATTTAAGACTTGATAAATTAATATTATCATTATCCTTAATATTTTCTACTTTAATTATATATTGATTGAAATCTGAGCTAGAGTAGTCTTTATCTTCATCATAATCATCTTCATATACTCTTACTTTAAGCATAGTTGTTTTTTCTGATAAAATACTAATATCATCATCTACTTTATATGCAGTATCAGAACTTTCTTTAAATATCCTTACATTATCTTCATCGGCTCCATCTATACTATCTATTACTACGTTATTTGATGAAGTTTTGGTATAATATGTTTTTCCAACTTCTAAATCATCTGATAGTTCATTATCATTATCACGGTCTTCATAAAGATCTAAACTACTTCCACTTGAAGTAGTTAATTCTAAATCTGTTAATTCATCCGCTTCTGAAGTTGAAGCATGAGCCTCTGTTGTAAATATGCCATAGTTTGTTTGCCCAACTACTGAAAATGCCCCTATTGTGAGTGCCATAGCAATTGTACGTTTGATATTTTTATTCATATATCTCTTCTCCTCCTCTAATTTAAATATATTATATATACTATAAATATAGTTAGAAAATTTAATAATATATATTCACAGTACCTATTATCATTTTTAATTTTGTTTCTTCATAATATGTTAAGTTAATTATTATAATATGTTTATATATCTATGATCCGTTGTATTCCATCTATGCTATTAACTGTTTCCTTTATATAATAAAGTTCGTAATTATATTGAAAAATCTTACGAAATAAACAAAATATTAATATAACCTCTTTAATTTAATAAGAAAAGAGTTGCCGCAACAACTCCAGGAATTAACTTTAAATTCTTCTAAATTTTCTCTATCATTATATCCAAATTTGTTCTTAAATATAATTTAATTGAATGAAATCGAAAAAAATAAGGCAAGAATATATTTCTATATTCCCGCCCAACGTAAAATGATCCTAGTAAAGCTTCACTCCATTTTTTCACTCTAGTTTATTTTCTAATTCATTGCTATGTAAAATACTACAACATTAAAATTTCTACACATTTTCAAATACTTTATTTACTAATTTAATCAACTCAACAATAATCAAATCTTTTTTTATAAAATAAGTAGCCCCAAGTGTTTCACAAACACCTAACTCATTAGAGAAGTTACTTTCACCACCATCTGAAAGAACAATTACTTTTATATCTTTATTCTTTTTTCTTAGTTCTACTACAAGTTCTAACCCACTTTTTTTTGGCATATATATATCCGTAATTATCAAATCAATATTACCTGATTTTTTATATACCTCAATTCCTTCTTCACCATTAGATGCTTCACATACATTGTAATTTGCAGCTTCTAAAATAAGTCTTATACATTTTCTAGTACTTGCAAAATCCTCAACTACTAATACATTTTTTTGCTTCTCATTCATTGTTTTTCATCCTTCCTTTTTTCAGTTTATTATAAACTGAATATTGAATCTAATAACTTATTGTTCATTATAAAAAATATAATCCATCGTAAAAAGTAGATGTTAGGGTATGCTTAGAAATATCAGTAAGGTTATTTACAGCTTCAAATATTATATCAACTATATTCTGTATTTCATTTACAGTTAGTTTCGAATCTTCTGCAACCTCTTTTAATTTATCATAATCATCAACTATTACTTTTTGTAAAGTTAATAAAATATCATTCCTTATTATCCCATATTAATACGCCTTTAATGTATAAATAAAAAACACCAATAAAAACTAAACAATCAAAAAATTAATTAGTTTAAATTGGTCGGTTGCACAACTAGCTCTAAATTCTCAAAGTGCCCACATAAAAAGAATTTTTCATAGCTTTCAATTGTCAAATTTTTAATATCTATATGTATGAATATTATCATAGAAATGTAAGAAAATCAATAGTTAATGCTATAAAAGTAGTATGTTTATAGGTATGCACATTCGTCCTTTTATCTGAATTACACTACCTATTCAACCTTCTATATCAAATTATTATCAAGCAAAACCTTCAAAGAAAAACTCCGAAGTGTATTATCAAAACTTATTGTTATTTTATCTTCCTTAAGTTCTTCTATCTCTCCAATACCATAAGCCTTATGGGCTATCTTGTCACCTACTTCATAACCATAGGTCTCCACTGGCATATCATTTAACTTCCCTTCAACAATGAATCTAGAAACATCTTTAAATTGCCCTTTCCTATTTCTTGGAGAAAATAGATAGAGCTCGTCTATTGCTCTTGTTATACCTACGTAGAAAAGTCTTCTTTCCTCTTCTATATTTTCTTTTATACTGGATGCATGAGGAATTGTCTCTTCTACACAATTTATGACATATACGTTTTTAAACTCCATTCCTTTTACTCCATGTATGGTACTTAAGATAACTCCTTCTCTTTTTGTTTTTTTCTTGCTCTCTTCTATAGTTTGTTTTATTTCTTCGATATGTTGCAAAAATTCAAATATAGTTTTGAACCCTTCTGCTGATAATTTAAATTCTTCTATTATGTCTTCTAAATCATCGCTACTTTGGTTGAACTTTTGAGCATATCCTTTTAAATGATCTATATATCCTAAATCCATAACTATATATGCAATTGCAGATGACAATGAAATTTTATTTAAGTAATTAATATCTTTCCTTAAGTCATCAAGTTTTTTCTTTTGGAAAGGTGGTGTATCTTGTTTATTTATTAATATTGTAAATGGATTTTCTTCTTGCATATAATTTTTTATATAAGCAATGTTACTTTTACTTATATATCTAAAAGGTTTATTTATTATTTGCAAAAAGCTATTTTGATCAAATTGATTAATTGATAATTTCAAATATGCAATTAAATCTCTACATATAAAATGTTCAAAAAAATTATATTCTCTATCTAATAATGTAAATGGAATCTTTCTTTTTGTTAAAACATCTATCATTGTCATAGACTCCATATTTGTTCTATATAATACTGCATTGTCTTCATAAGGAATGCCTATCTTTTTATTTTCCATAATTATGTCTGTTAAACTTTCAGCCTGCATTTTTTCATTATATGGGCTAAACCACTTAATTATTCCATCACTATCTTTATTCCACTTTATTTCTTTATTGTTTCTTTTTTTATTGAAGCTTATTACATCTTTTGATTTATCAACTATATTCATTTTGCTTCTATAATTAATTGATAAGTAATATTTTTTACCCCTTTTAAATATCTTATCAAAACTAACCATATATTCGGGCTTTGAGCCTCTAAAAGAATAAATGCACTGATCCTCATCTCCAACTGCAAAAAGGCTATTATTTTCTCCATCATTTATTAACTTTAAAAAGTCAATTTGCATTTCATCACAGTCTTGAAATTCATCTACCAATACATATTTAAATAATTTTCTATATGTTGAAAGCATATTTTCATCATTTTTAAGCAATTGTAATACCTCTATAGCTAAATCATCAAAATCTCTTTTATTATGTTCTTTTTTATATCCTTCATATTTTTCTAAGGCTTCCTCAAAAATTTCTTTTGTAAGAGATGGTTTGAATTCACTTAAAGTGGCTCTAGAAGTTTTATATAAAGAAATATTATTTATTGCCTCTTTTATTTTATCTTCATTAACTTCATCAAAATATTTACTTAAAACATTACTAACTATTTTATGAGCAATACCACCTTCTATTATGTCTATGCTTTCCCCACATCTTAAAAGTATCTTATAAAATAATCCATGGAATGTTCCAAAGAATGGAGATACATTTTTATTAAAAGCATCTTGATATCTCTTTTTCATATTTTGAGCTGCAGCTTTTGTAAAAGTTATTACTATTATATTCCCATTAGAAACTTTTTTATTTTCTACTAAATGATTAACTTTGTTTATTATAACTGTTGTCTTACCAGAACCTGGTGCTGCAACTATCAAAGCATTTTTTTCTTCTGCTTGTACTGCACTCATCTGATATTTGTCAAGGTTGTACCCCACGATTTAAATCCTTCTTTCTTTTCACTTAGGAACATTCAAAAATAACAAACCAGCATGTTATTGTATTTTGTGTGATGCAAAATATACATACATCTTTAACTTGTTATTTTCTTTCATATGCCTTATCTTCATTTTAATTATGTAAAATTTTAATTTCCTTGAATATACCTTATTTCCTATTCCTATCTAGATTATCTATATTCACCTTAAATTCTACCCATAATTATTATTTCTAAATAAAACTTTAAACTCCAAAATCTTTTTAAATTCTTTAAGTTCTTGGTTGCACTTTGTGCTTTTTTCCTATGTGTATAATTTCTAAATTCAACTTAAAACTTTGAATATTATGATTTTCATATTGAAAACTTTAATAGATGTCAAACTTTAAGTTATAATCAACTATATTGTAATCAAAGAATTATAGTTGTACAATAGTTTTATATGTTTTTATTTATAATAAAATTATATAACTATTATTAAAGAGAAATTATTTTATATATTTTATTCAAAGGAGATTATTATGAATAATAAATCTAGTTTCAATGTAAAAGATGAAAGAAACTTAACAATGCTAGTTGATTTTTATGAATTAACTATGGGGAATGGTTATTTTGATAAAGGACTTCAAGACAAAATAGCTTATTTTGACATGTTTTTCAGAAGAATTCCTGATGAAGGCGGCTATTGTATAATGGCTGGTGTTGAGCAGTTAATAGAATACTTAAAAGCTTTAAAATTTACAGATAATGATATTACTTATTTAAGAGATAAAAATACTTTTTCTGAAGAATTTCTTGAATATCTAAAGAACTTTAAATTTAGTTGTGACGTTTGGGCAGTTCCTGAAGGAAACCCAGTATTCCCAAATGAACCACTTGTAACAGTTCGTGGACCTGTAATTCAAGCACAATTTCTTGAGACAATGATTCTTTTAACTATAAATCATCAAACTTTAATTGCTACAAAAGCCAATAGAATCTGTAGAGCTGCTGAAGGTCGTCCTGTAATGGAATTCGGTTCAAGACGCGCTCAAGGATATGATGGTGCAATTTACGGTGCCAGAGCTGCTATCATTGGCGGTTGCAGTTCAACAGCTTGTACTCTATCAGATAGAATGTTTAATATCCCTGCTGTAGGTACCATGGCACATAGCTGGGTTCAATTATATGATACTGAATATGCTTCTTTTAAAGCTTGGGCTGAAATCTATCCAGATGACTGTGTATTGCTAATTGATACTTATAATGTTGTAAAGTCAGGCATTCCAAATGCAATAAAAGTATTTGATGAAATTTTAAAACCACTTGGTAAAAGGCCTAAAGGTATCAGAATAGATTCTGGTGATATTACTTATTTAACAGGCAGATGCAGAGACATGTTAGATAAAGCTGGCTATGAGGATTGTAAAATAGTTATTTCCAACTCTCTTGATGAACATATTATAAAAGATGTTTTAGAGCAAGGTGCCAGTATTGACTCTTTTGGCGTTGGAGAAAGACTTATAACTGCAAAATCCGAACCAGTTTTTGGTGGTGTTTATAAATTGGTTGCATTAGAAAATAATAATGAAATAATTCCCAAAATTAAAATAAGTGAAAATGAAGAAAAAATAACTAATCCTGGTTTTAAAAAAATAATAAGAATCTTTGATAAAAATTCCCATAAGGCATTAGCTGATTTGATTACCTTAAGAGATGAAAATATTAACGAAGCTGAACCTTTAGTGTTATTTAATCCTGTTCATACTTGGAAGAGAAAAAAAATCAAAAATTATTATACCAAAGATCTTCAAGTACAAATATTTAAAAGTGGAAAATGTATGTATGAATCACCTAGTGTTTTAGATATCAAACAATTCGCGAAAATTGAAGCCGATAAACTTTGGGCTGAAGTACTCAGATTTGAAAATCCTCATACTTATTATGTTGATTTGTCACAAAATTTATGGGCTTTAAAACAATCTTTACTTCATAAATATACAGCTTCATATGAATCACAAGATTAAGTATAAGTGAGAATCCAAAATAAATAGAGATTAGAATATCTTATTTAAGATATTCTAATCTCTATTTATTTGTATTTAGTAGTTAATATTTATAATTTTCTCATCTTCATACATGGATAAATTCAGAAAACTATAATCTTCTTTTATACTATCTCTAAAATTCAAACTACTTGATTCTGTGCACTCCTGAAAAATGCACTTTTCACCATCTTGCCCTTCTGATGATTCACCTACTAATATAGGACATTCCCTATAGCATTCAACCTTTTCTATTGCTGTTGACCAAAATGGACACCTACTCATAAACCCCGCCATCCTTTTCTTATCTCTCATAATTCATGAAGTGATTCTTCGCTCCAAATAAAATTCTATTAATAATAACATATAATTTTCTGCACCTGAAGCTTAGACAAACTTATACCCACAAGGGGCACAATGCAAGCGATGAGATAAACCTCACAATTTACAATTCCATTATATTACATATGATATGAAAAGTAAAGATTTTACAATAATAATCGCATAATTTTAAAAAAATAAAAGAGCTCCCTATTTTTTACAGAGTGCTCTTTCTTAAAATATCATCCTTAAATGATTTAATTATTCTTAAAAACAGAAATGTTTATAAGCTCATTTTGGAAAGCTCTAAGTAATGCTTTTTCCAAAACTTTCTCTTTATCGAAATTTTCTATATCCTTACATTCTGAAAAGACTTTATTTTTTTCACCTCTAGCATTCTTATACGTCAAAGTTACATTTGGCTTATCATATTCTACTTCTAATATCTTTATTCCCCATGATATTTGAGCAAAATCACCATCAACTGTTAATTTTGTTAATTCTTTTAATTTAGTATTATCTTTGCTTGGATCCTTTATTAGTATTAATTCATCTCCAACTTTATATTTGCACATAAAAATACGCCTCCTTATTATTTAAATATCTATACCATCGGTTATATTATTTACAATCTGTAATAAAATTACTACTATATACATATAATTCCTAACGAATGTTAATAATTTAACATTCATGCTTTAATTATATTTTAACAGATTTTTTATTAAAATACAATATTTTTTGATTATGAATTAGATTAATTAATCTTTATAATCTGCTATTGCTTAGCATCTTTATTGATTTTTAAAAACAGAAATATTTATAAGCTCATTTTGGAACGCTCTGAGTAGTGCTTTTTCCAAAATTTTTTCTTTATCAAAATTTTCTATATCCTTACATTCGGAAAAAACTTTATTTTTTTCACCTTTAACATTTATATTAGTTAAAGTTACATTTGGCTTATTGTATTCAACATCTAATATCTTTATTCCCCAAGTTATTTGAGCAAAATCCCCCTCAACTGTTAATTGGGTTAATTCTTTTAGTTTATTAATATCCTCATTTGGATCATTGACTACTATAAGTTCATCTCCAACTTTATATTTCCCCACAAAAATACGCCTCCTTGTTATTTATATACTTCTATTTTTATTCTAGATTATATAATTTAAAACCTAGAATAAAATTTAATATCTGTTTTTTTAGTTGTAACTATTCGCATCATACTATAATCTTTACAGTATGTTAATTAATTAACACACTGCCTTTGTTTATATTTTAACAGACTTTTCTTTACTATTCAATGTTTTTTATTTAAATTATTCAAATTATTCAAATTATTCAAATTTTCTAATAAATTGAATTGATAATTATTCTTTCTAAATAACATTAATTAATTCATTGACTATTTATTTATGTTTATGCTATAATCTCTACATAAAACTATTAGAAGTGAGGTATTTAAAATGGATTATATAGCTTCTATTTTCAAAGAAAAAAAGCTAAAATTAACTCCTCAAAGACTTGCAGTATATAATTATCTAATCAATACAACTTCTCACCCTTCAGCTGATATTATATATACAGATATTCATGTTCAGTATCCAACTATGAGCTTAGCTACAGTTTACAAAGCTCTAAAAACATTAGTTGATGTTGGTTTAATTCAGGAGATAAATGTTGGTGAAGGTAATTTTAGATATGATGGAAATTCTTCTTCACATCCTCATTTACAGTGTCTAGGTTGTGGTAAAGTTAATGATTTTAAAGATTTATCTCTTGACAATCTCAATTCTATAGCCGAGGAACATACTGATTATAAAATTGTCTCTAATAAAGTTTATTTTTATGGTTATTGCACCGATTGTCAATAAAAATTATCTTTTGACTATAATTTTAAATATATGTATATTATAAAAATATATGTTTATTTAAAGTTATAGTTTTTTTATTTTATCACCTCTAGATGATTAATATGCACATAACTATTAACATATAATTTATTGAGGTGATACATAATGAAAATCTTAATAATAAAGAAAAAATTTTTAGTAAATATACTATTCAGTGTATTCTTACTTTTTTTAATTGCAACTCTCCTTTATTTTGTTTCCAATAAATTTAAATATGTTCAAACTATATCTCCAATAAACATTTCTGAGAATACACAATTTGACTTAACAGGTGATGGTAAAAAAGATACTCTACAAATATTAAATTCTCAAAATAAAATTGACTTTATTATAAATTGCTTTGATGATAATTTCTATCTTTCTAATCAAATTGATGATAAACTCCTTTTTACCCCTAATAATCATTGGGAACCAAAAGTTCTTCTAAGTGATATTTCTAGAGATAATATACCTGAAATCATAATTCAAGGCTCAAAAAATAATAAATGTGTTTCTTATGTATTTCATTGGAATAAAAAAAATTTCAATTTAATTTTTTCAAATGATAATAATAATATTTTTGGTATATTGGACAGCAAAAATTCCAGGACTCCTAAGTGTTATTCAATATCATCTTCTGAAGGACTTACTTCATTAAATAGTTTTATGCTTATTAACGATTTAACTTTAGATACTAGCAAAGAAAATTCAACTCTTCCATCATTGGATTCTGTGACACAATTTATAGACATAATTCAACTTCCTTATGTACTTGACGATATTCCCGATATTTTTAATTCTTCGATTGATAAAGAGAATTTATCTTTACTTTGGAATTTAGATAAAGAAAATTATTCTTATTCCTTTCAAAATGCATTTTTTTATGATTATAAATGGACTGATTTGGGAGATCCTTCATTAATCCGATGGAGATTGTCTTTTGAAAAAAGTAGCATTAAAGGTGAGAAAAATGATAAAACCGAATTAATATTATTAATAGATTTACAAAAAGATGCTTCTTCTTATAAAATTAATAACATACAAAAAATTAAATAAAATTTTAAAGGCCGCACAATGCGGCCTAAAGGGGGATGAGGGGTTACTTAATGAAGTAAACATTTATCCACTAACTAACTATTACTAATATACCAACCTTTTTAGTTTGGTGATAAGTAGTACTAAGCTCCTGGACAATGTACCCATTGTGGGTATAAGTTCAACTAATATTCAGATGGGGATCAAGTTTCACTTAATAATTCATTAAGATTGTAAAAGAATATTTTCTCTATTACATTAATATTATTGACATATTTTCTTTTTGTATACATACTTTTAAAATTAATTTAGGGTTTTGACATATTCAAAAAATAATAAGTCAAGGTACTAGTTTATTTCATCTTAAGATATAATATCCTTCGCATCTTTGACTTATTATTTTCTTTCATATTCCTTGTTTTAAATATCTGTAAATTCTCCACTCTTATATGCTTCTATAATTTTATCTATAAACTGTATTCTATCAGGATGAGCATAACTCCTTAATGCCATTAAAAAGTCTAAATTTTCATCATTATCATTAACATTTTTATTATTAGTACTCTTTTTATTATTTTTATCGACATTTGAACTTACAGTATTTTTCGAGCTCGTATTGTTATTAGGATTTGATTTCATATTGCGACTAACATTTGAATACATATTTTTATTAATATCGGTATTTGTACTATTCATATTTCCTTGTGGAAAATTATTATCTAAATTTAAACCCATCATTTGAGCTAATGAACCTAGATTTCCAAAATTGAATCCATCGGTATTCATTGAGGATAACATATTTCCCATATTACTCATATCAAAGTTTCCACCTAATAATCCCATTAATTGCATGGGATCTATGCCAAAAGGGATATTTTTATTATTAGTATTACTATTATTAGTAGTATTGCTATCATTTATTATTGGATTTTGTTCCCTATGTTTATGCTTAGCCATTTTTTAATCCTCTCAATTATAATTGCCTCATTTTAATATATGTATTTATATATAAAAATGTTTATATTTTTAAGCATTTTTTTAGAGGGCTTATAAAGCCCTCTATCAACTATCCTAACAGCAACAATTAGATCCTTCGCTTCCAGAACCTAAAAATTTAGAAAAACTTCCGCCACATAATAAGAATAGTAAAATAATCAAATATGATTTATTACAATTTAATAATCCTGATCCACATGCTATTAGCAAAAATAAGATTGGTGTACATCCACCACCTCCGAATAGTCCAGAACTACTAGACATTGAATCGTAACAACAGCAATCATCGTGTTTCTTTTCACAACAACATTTATTCTTCTTAGACATATTTATCTCTCCTTCCTAAAAATTCTGGATACTAACAACAAGTTCCACAACCAATTGGTGATCCGCCTCCGAATCCACCTAAACCAGTTTTCCCACAGCTATTGCAAAGGAATAATATTACTAATAAAAACAAGTATGATGAACAGTTACTTAGCATTCCACCACCATAGTTTCCTTTATTACAACAGCAATCAT
>Ga0302161_10000114_pt1 | contig 18422 bp, 13 predicted proteins | sample I_Fen_E2_1_FD_193498 | JGI IMG/M metagenome (GOLD analysis project Ga0302161, IMG submission 193498) | Peat permafrost microbial communities from Stordalen Mire near Abisko, Sweden - I_Fen_E2_1 | ecosystem: Environmental > Terrestrial > Soil > Wetlands > Permafrost | place: Sweden: Abisko...
ATACATTCAAGAACTATTTCTCCAACTACTTCATGAGCATTTCTAAATGCCATGCCTTTTTTTACTAAGTAATCAGCTACATCAGTAGCATTAGTAAAGCCAAGACCAGCACCTTTTCTCATATTATCTTTTTTAACTTTCATAGTTTTAACCATTCCACAGAAAGTTTTAAGTGAAAGGGTAACAGTATCTAATCCATCAAAAAGAGCTTCTTTATCTTCTTGCATATCTTTGTTGTAAGCAAGAGGAATTCCTTTCATAACAGTAAGTAAAGTCATAAGATCCCCATAAACTCTACCAGTTTTTCCTCTAACTAATTCTGCAACATCTGGATTTTTCTTTTGAGGCATTATACTGCTTCCAGTACTATAACCATCATCAAGTTCAACAAAACTAAATTCATTAGTACACCAAAGAATTATTTCTTCTGAAAATCTTGATAAATGCATCATTATCATTGAAAGACAAGATAATGTTTCAATGGCATAATCTCTATCAGATACAGAATCTAAACTGTTTAATGTAACTTTTGAAAAACCAAGATCACGAGCAACAGCTTCTCTATCAATAGGATAAGTAGAAGTTGCTAGTGCCCCAGAACCTAGTGGCATTTCATCAACTCTCTTATAACAATCAGAAAGTCTTCCAAAATCCCTTTTAAGCATCTCTGCATAAGCTAAAATGTGATGAGCAAATGTGATTGGCTGAGCTTTTTGCATATGAGTATAACCAGGCATTATAGTATCTATATTTTCATTGGCTTTTTCTAAAAGAACTTCTTCTAAAGCTATGATATCTTCTTTTAAACTTACAATTGCCTTTTTTAAATATAACCTTAAATCCAAAGTTACTTGGTCATTTCTACTTCTTCCTGTATGAACCATCTTTCCAGATTCACCAATGTAATATGTTAAAGTACCTTCAATAAAACTATGAATATCTTCAGAAGTTTCATCAATTTCAATAGCCCCACTATCAAGTCTCTTTAGTATTTCAAGAAGACCAGAAGTAATTTTATCACTAGCTTCTTTTGGAATTATATTTTGATTTCCAAGCATTGAAGCATGAGCAAGACTTCCTTCGATATCTTCTTTATACATTCTTGAATCAACATTTATAGAAGAATTAAAATCATTAACTAATTTGTCAGTGCCTTTTTTGAATCGTCCGCCCCAAAGTTTCATTATATTTCCTCTTTCTTGATCTTTTCTTGCATTTTAGCTCTTACAACTGATGGGAGACCAAATAGATTAATGAATCCAGCTGAATCCTTTTGATCGTATACACCATCTTCTCCAAAAGTTGCATATTCTTCACTATATAATGAGTATGGGCTAGTCATACCGGCATTGACAATATTGCCTTTGTATAGTTTTAATTTAACTTCTCCTGTAACTGTTTCTTGTGTTTTAGTAACAAATTCTGATAAAGCTTCTCTAAGTGGAGTAAACCATTGACCGTTATAAACTATATCAGCAAATTTTAAAGCTATTTGTTCTTTATAGTGCGAAGTTTCTTTATCTAAACAAAGTTCCTCTAAATCTTTATGTGCTCTGTAAAGTATAGTTCCACCTGGAGTCTCGTAAACGCCTCTTGATTTCATACCAACAAGTCTGTTTTCTACCATGTCAGTAAGTCCAATAGCATTTTCTCCACCAACTTTATTTAATGCATCTAATAATTCAACGCTGTTCATTTTTTGTCCGTTTAGAGCAACAGCATTTCCTTTTTCAAAAGTTAAAGTTATATAAGTTGCTTCATTTGGAGCAGCTTCTAATGTCTTACAAAGTTCTAAAATTTTATCATATTGAGGTTCATTTTCAGGAAATTCTAAATCTAAACCTTCATGACTTAAGTGCCAGATATTTTTATCCTTACTATAATTTGTTTCACGGTTAATTTTTAATGGAATATTTTTAGATTCCGCATAATCTATTTCATCTTCTCTTGATTTTATATCCCAAATTCTCCAAGGAGCAATTATTGCCATCTCTGGAGCAAATGTTTTAACTGCTAATTCAAATCTTACTTGATCATTTCCTTTACCAGTACATCCGTGACAAATTGCATCTGCGCCTTCAGCCTTAGCAATTTCAGCTAATCTTTTCCCGATTATTGGTCTAGCAAATGAAGTTCCTAGTAGATATTTTCCTTCATATATAGCACCAGCTTGAATAGTGGGGAAGATATAATCATCAACAAATTCTTGAGTTAAATCTTCGATGTATAATTTTGATGCTCCTGTTTTTAGAGCTTTTTCTTCTAAACCATCTAATTCGTCCTTTTGACCAACATTACCACAAACAGCTATTACTTCGCATCCATAATTATCTTTAAGCCATGGAATTATAATTGATGTATCTAGTCCTCCTGAATAAGCTAAAACTACCTTGTTATATTTTGTCATTTTAAAAGCCCTCCTCAAATATTAGACATACCAATTTACTATTTTTCAAATATGCCTTATGTAAAATATAAATTAATATAATTTTCTAAGTTAATGTGTTATTTATAATTATACATTCTAACAAAACAATAATCAAGTGGTATAAGTAATAATATTCATAAAAATACAAAGAATATACATAAAAACATAGTAATTATGCACTAAATATTAATTTTTATGCATAAAATATTATATGCACTAAAGTTATAAAAATGATGTATATTTATGAAACATGAAAATGTATGGAGATTAATAGATAATTTAAAATGAAGATATCTGTAAAATAATTATCCTAGTATATACAAGCATAATTATCCAGTACTTTTTTCTTTCATATGGCTAAAGTATATTTTCTAAATTTGGCATTTGTAACTTTCTTATATGATCAATATTATGTTTTAGTAAATGTAAGGATGTATGAGCTTCTGTTACATCTTCATGAATTATGTAGGTAGATAATTTTACAGCCTCATTTAGTAAATTATCAAATTCTTGATGACTAAGATATATAGATGTTACCAAATTTTTCTCTTGAATGGAGTTTAACAATTCAAGAGACTTAGAATAGGCTTCTTCAAGCTCACCGCCTGTAATTTTAATTTCTATATCTTCAGCTTGCGTTTTAATATCATTACATAAATTGAGGATGGAATTATTTAAGAAACATACACATATCATAGTGAAGAGAAAGAGGAGTATTGATAATATTGCATTTCTCATTATGTTTTCTCCTTTTGATATTCATCAAAAAGCTGAAATTTAAATTTGCCTTCAGTGTCGTATAAAGCTATTAATACATGTTTTATTGATAAAATATTATGATTTTTAAGTAAATTAAGTATCCATTTTTCGTCTTTGTCTATGGACGTTAAAGAATTTTTATTTATTTTACCATCAGAAATTAATACCTTAGGCAATGCAACTTCAGCATTTTGGGTACTTTTTTCACAATTGCTTTTAGAGGAATTATAATCTACGGGCAATATAGACATCTGGCCATCATTTTCTAATATTGCATATTGAATTTCATCAAGATTAAAATAATTTGCAAGTCGTAATTCTTCTAATAATTCATCTATATTTAATTGTTGTTTTTTCAAAGTCGAATAATTAATTCTTCCTTTATGAATCAATATACAAGGTTCTCCATCAACAAACTTTCTTGTATATTGAAATTTCAATCCTATTTGGGTTAAAATAGTTTTCAAAAATAATAGGGTTATTATAGGAATAATACCTTGTAATAATGGTAATCTTGAGTCTTGCATGGGTAAGGATGCTAAATCTGAAATCATAATTGTTATTACAAATTCATAAGGTTGAAGTTAACCAATTTGCCTTTTTCCCATTAATCTCATTGTGAGTACTACTAATAAGTATAAAATTGCAGTTCTAATTGATACTACAAACATAAAAAACCACCTCTAAAAATTAATATTTGCAATAATAAAATTAATATACAAAGAAAAAATAGTTTTATCATTTTTGGAAAACATGTATATAATATATTTGAAACTATTTAGATGGTTAAAATATATTAGAATCATCAAATTACCAAGAATAAATACAGTTTTAGTTTAGGATACCTATGTATTAAAACGAAAGTTACTTTTAAATTATTACTAAGAATTTGAGGATACCTAAGATTTATAACTAATTTGAGAGGAAAGGTATTAAATTATATGATTAATAAAGGATTAGAATCAGAATGTAATACTATTAAAGCTAAAAGAGGAATAACGTTTTATAATTTAATTCTTGATAATTATAAAGATAAAGTTAAAGATGTTGCTATATGTAAGCTAAATGGAAAATATCATGAATTAATTGAAGTGATTGAAGATGATGGAGAAGTAGAAATTATAGGTTTTGATACAGAATTGGGAATGAAAATTTATACTAGAACATTACAATTCATTTTTATTAAAATAGCTTTAGACTTATTTCCAAAATCTAAAATAACAATAGAACATGCTATAAGTAAGGCAATATATGGAGAAGTTCATAAAGAAATTCCTTTAAATAAAGATGATATTAATAAAATTAAAACAAGAATGCAGGATATAATAAATAAGGATGTACCAATAAACAGCATTATAACATCAAAAGAAGAAGCAATAGAAATTTTTAAGGGTTACAAAATGGATGATAAAGTTAATCTTTTGAAGTACTGTAATATAAAAGATGTACAACTTTATGAACTTGAAGGAAGATACGATTATTTTTATGGGCCAATGGGGTATTCTACAGGTATAATAAAAATTTTTGATGTTTTTAATTATGAATCAGGATTTATTTTGCAAAGACCAGAAATAAAAAATTTAAATGTACTTCCTAAATTCAAGGAACAAAAGAGTTTAACTAAGATTTTTATAGAAGCACAAAAGTGGTTAAATATATTAGAGTTAGAAGATGTTGGAGCATTAAATGAAAAAGTAATTAATAATGAATTAAGAAATATAATTATGGTTTCAGAAGCTCTTCATGAAAAGAAGATAGCTAATATTGCAGATGATATTTCAAATAAAAAAGATGTGAAAATTATACTTATTGCAGGACCATCTTCTTCAGGAAAAACAACATTTGCCAATCGGTTAAGTATACAACTTAAGGTAAATGGATTAATACCTATTCCATTATCACTGGACAATTATTTTTTTAATCGCATAGATACACCTAGAGATGAAAATGGTGATTATGATTATGAATCTATTAATGCATTAGATTTAAAATTATTAAATAAAAATTTAGAAAAGTTAATGAATGGGGAAAAGGTTGATTTACCAATTTATAATTTTAAAACTGGAGAAAAGGAATGGAATGATTATAAAGTAGAATTACCACTAAATGGAGTGTTAATACTTGAAGGAATTCATGGATTAAATCCAAATTTAATTTCAAGTGAACTGAATAATAATGTATTTAAAATATATATATCAGCATTAACCCAATTAAATATAGATAATCATAATAGGATTTCCACAACGGATGTAAGAAAAGTAAGACGAATAGTTAGAGATTCATTATCAAGAGGATATCGAGCAGAGGAAACTTTAAAAATGTGGCAATCTATAAAAATTGGAGAAAAAAACAACATATTTGTTTATCAAGAGGAAGCAGATGTTACATTTAATTCTACATTAGTTTATGAACTTGGAGTATTAAAGCCATATGCATTAAAAGAATTAAATAAAATAACTGCTGAAAGTCCAGTTTATTCAGAAGCTATAAGATTAAAGGCTTTCTTAAGTTTTTTTAAAAAAATTAATGTTGAGGAAGTACCTAATAATTCTATTTTAAGAGAATTTATTGGTGGGTCAGCTTTCTATGAATATTAGATGAAAATATTAGATGCCCCTTAAGGGCATAAAGGAAAAATAATAACTCAATTGCAAGAAAAAATGGCATCAATAAATTTAGGTTGATGTCGTTTTTTGATTTTAAATAAGAAATGAATTAATAAATATTTAGCAGAAGTTATTGTAAATGGTATGAAATGAGTATCAATAAACTTAATAATGGAATTTTTTTTTGAAAAAATCTAGCTGGATTATTATATTTATAATATGCCTTAACTAAATATGTGTTATGATAGTAATAATGGTATATTCTACTTTTGCTACAACCTACGAGCAAATATTTCATTTGATTTAGGAATATTTTCTATGATGGGTAGAAAAGCGTCTAAAGAAATTATAATCTTTCTGATATTTTCTCTATAATTGATGATTTCATAGTTATTATTATAATTTATATATTTTGTGATACTAATATACTGTAAAGTAAATAGAACTAAAAAATTTATTTGGGGAGGTGCTCTAACTGAAAAATAATATAGAACTTGAAGAGAAAATGTTAAAAATCCTTAGTCATAAGGCACAGGAAAATAACAAAATTAATGCCGAATTATTTGGTAAATATCAAGTTAAAAGGGGACTTAGGGATATTGATGGGAGAGGCGTGCTTGTTGGGCTTACAGAAATTGGAGACGTACGTTCATATATAGTTGAAGAAAATGAAATGGTTCCTATGCCTGGGAAATTATTTTATAGGGGATTTGATATTTCTGATATTGTTAATGGATTTCTGAAAAACGATTCTTTTGGATTTGAAGAGACGTGCTACTTGCTTTTATTTGGTAATCTTCCAACGGAACAGGAATTGAAGGAGTTTGAAGAACTCTTGTCAGTATATAGGAATTTACCTGGCGGTTTTGTGCGTGATATGATATTAAAAATGCCTAGTAAAGACATTATGAATTCAATGGCACGAAGTGTATTAGCGTTTTATAGTTTAGATGATTTAGCAGATGATACTTCTATAGAAAATGTATTAAGGCAATGCTTAATACTAATAGCATGTTTTCCATTGATGGCAGTTTATGGTTATCAAGCTTGTACTCATTACCATGACAACAATAGTCTGTTTATACACAGTCCACAACCTGAGTTAAGCACTGCTGAAAATATTCTTTATATGCTTAGACCGGATAACCAATATACAAAACTTGAAGCAACCCTTCTTGATCTTGCACTTGTTCTTCATGCAGAACACGGTGGAGGAAATAACTCAACCTTCGTCACACATGTTGTTACATCGTCTGGCTCAGATACATATTCAGTTATGGCTGCAGCTCTTGGCTCGCTAAAAGGTCCAAGGCATGGTGGTGCAAATATCAAAGTTGTACAGATGTTTGAAGATATAAAACAAAACATCAAGGACTGGAAGGACGATAGAGAGGTTGAAGAATACCTTATGAAAATACTCAATAAGGAAGCCTTTGATGGTTCAGGACTGATTTATGGTATAGGTCATGCAGTTTATTCAATATCAGACCCCCGAGCTGTTATTTTCAAAGAACATGTTGAAAAGCTTGCAAAGGAAAAAGGATTTGAAAATGAATATAATTTGTATGCAAAAGTTGAAAAATTGGCACCTGAGGTAGTTGGCAAAGTACGTAAAATATACAAGGGTGTAAGTGCAAATGTGGATTTTTACTCAGCTTTTGTATATAGAATGCTTGATATACCTCCAGAATTATTTACTCCTATTTTCGCTATGTCAAGAATATCAGGGTGGAGCGCTCATCGTATTGAAGAAATTGTTAATGCGGGTAAAATAATTAGACCTGCATATAAGAATGTAGTTAAAAGGAAGAAATACGTTGATATTGATGAACGATGATGTTTATCTAATAGTGAACTATGAGATAAGCATACTTCACATTATCTCAAGTCAATTATACATGGTCTCTTTGACTTCTTGCGAATAACTTTTTCATTATAGATAGCATGGAAGCATTACAGTAGCTAGACATCAGATAAAGAATTTAATGAAAATAATTTGGAGAGTGAGTTTGATATATAGACTCACTCTTTTTAATTTAAAAAAAGTAATTAAAATTAGTAAGTTATAATAGAAAATTAAATTATATTGTGATTTAATATATTAAATTTAGTGATGTTATGATTTAATATATATAAAATAAACAAATTAATGATATATTCATATATAAGAAAGAGGAGCGACAATGAAAGGAATCGGAGTTTTTGATATTTTAGGACCTATTATGATAGGCCCATCAAGTTCACATACAGCAGGTGCAGCTAGGCTTGGCAAAATTGCAATGAGTATAGCTGGTGGAGATATAGCAGAGGTGACATTTTTATTACATGGCTCATTTGCCAAAACATATAAAGGTCATGGAACAGATAGAGCATTGATTGCTGGAATTCTAGGAATGGAACCAAGTGATGAAAGACTTAGGAATTCTATGGATATAGCAAAAGAAAAGAAGATTAAATTTTTATTTAATGAAGCTGATTTAGGTGATGTTCATCCTAATACAGTGAAATTTATTATGAGGACAACAAATGATAAATATTGTGAGGTTATGGGTTCTTCCATCGGAGGAGGAAGTATTCAAATTATAGAGGTTAATGATAATGAAGTTGATTTTACTGGAATGTATGAAACCTTAATAGTAACTCATAAAGATGCTCCAGGGGTTATTAATAGTGTAACTAGTGTTCTTTATAGTGAAAATATAAATGTAGCTTTTATGAGGGTTTTTAGACATCAGAAAGGTCAAGAAGCTACAATGATTTTTGAACTGGATAATAAGGTTAGTGATGAATTAATAGAGAAGATTAAGAATATTGAATTGCTACATAATGTAATCACAATAAGCCCAGCGGAAATCAGTTAACAGTTATCAATGAACAATTAACAGTTACTTGGTAAGATAGCTAAATTAATTGTGATGGAATTTAATATCTACAGTGAACAAAGACTAGTTAAGAAAGGTGGAATAGTTATTTATGATAGCAAAGACAGGCGTAGAATTATTAGAAATATGTGAGAAACATAATATTACATTAAGTGAATATGCCATAAGATGCGAAGTAGAGGAAAAAGGATTAACAAGAGATGAAGTCGTAGAAAAGATGAGAAAAAATTTAAAAGTTATGATTTCAGCAGCTAATGAGGGAATGGAAAAGGAAGTTTATTCAGTTAGCGGATTAATAGGAGGAGATGGCTTTAAGTTATATAATTATGCTAAAGAAGGAAAAACTCTTACAGGTACTGTAACAAATATGGCAATGGCAATGGCACTTTCTTCATCAGAAGTTAATGCATCTATGGGAAAAATAGTTGCATGTCCAACAGCTGGTTCGTGTGGGATATTGCCAGCTGTAATTTTGTCAGTAGGTAAAAAACTCGACTTAGATGAAGATGGACTTTTAAATGGATTATTTGCAGCAGCAGCAGTTGGAATTATTATTGGATTAAACGCTACATTATCAGGAGCAGAAGGTGGATGTCAAGCAGAATGTGGTTCAGCTTCAGCAATGGGGGCAGCAGCCACTATTGAGATGATGGGAGGAACTCCTCAAATGAGTTTAGATGCAGCAGCTATAATATTTAAAAATGTGTTAGGACTTGTATGTGATCCAGTTGCAGGACTTGTGGAAATACCTTGTGCTAAGAGAAATGCTCAAGGAGCCATAACTGCATTATGTGCAGCTGATATGGTAATGGCTGGTGTAGCATCTAAAATCCCATTTGATGATACAGTAAGTGCGATGTATAAGGTAGGTAAAAGTTTGCCACCAGCTCTTAGAGAAACAGCATTAGGGGGAGTGGCAACAACAAAAGAAGGGTTAAGACTTAAGGAAAAGGTTTTTGGAAAAGATAATGGATAGAATATAATAAATAGCAAGCATAATTTTTCAATGCTTGCTATTTATTATTTAAATAACTATGCAAGGTATCAATTTGTTGCTTAGATGTATAAATTCGATATAATTAATTATAAAGTGAAAGTTAACTATGAGATAAATATTTTATACCAAAATTATCAATAGTAGATTTTATGAAAACTCAATAATGTAACATCCATATTAAAAAAATTGCAAGAAAGAGTACTATTCTCTTAATGGAAGGAAGAAAAATTGATGAACTTATTAGCAAGAGAACAAATCACTATTCTTATAGTAGATGATGAAAAAAGCATAGTTGATTTCATTAAAATGGGATTAGAAGCAGAAGGCTATACTGTGTATTCAGCATATGACGGAAATGAAGCAATTGAATTAGCTCAAAAAATAAATCCTCATATAATTATATTAGATATTATGCTACCAGGAATGGATGGGTATGAAGTATGCTCAAGGATTAAAAAATCAATAAAAACATCAATAATTATGCTTACAGCAAGAGATGAAGTTGATGATAAAGTAAGAGGCTTAGATATTGGAGCAGATGACTATATGGCAAAGCCTTTTAGTTTTAAGGAACTTTTAGCACGAATTAATGCTAGAATAAGAAACAGTTTTCCGGAATTAGATGATGTAATTAATATTGGTGAGTTTACTATAGACGATGGAGCACATGAATTTACATATTGTGGAAAAGTATTAGATCTACCTCCTACTCAGTACAATTTATTAAGATTTCTACTCATAAATAATGGAATAGTATTAAGTAAATCATTGATACTTGAAAAGGTTTGGGGATATGACTTTAATGGAGAAGAAAATATAGTTGAAGTATATATAAGGTATTTACGAGATAAAATTGAAGACAAGGAGCACAATATAATAAGAACTATTCGTGGAGTTGGGTATAAAGTGGTGGCACAATGAAAAATTTAAGGTATAGATTTAAAATAAAAAGCTTGAAATGGCAGTTATTATTTCGTTTCTGCATGATACTAATTATTTTATTAAGCATAATGGGAATTTTTCAATATATAAGTATGAAAAAATATTTATATACAACTAAAGTACAAGTTTTACAGCAAAAGTTTCATAATGTGGATTTAAGATATTTGTCAGAAGAAGAACTGTTAGATAGTTCTAAACATAATTCAGTTAATATTTTGAATAACTTAAAAGATAAGAATATGAGTTTAGCCCTAATTGACAAAAATGGAGAACAAATAGTTGGAATAAATAATAAAGACTATATTCAAGAAGAAATTTATGATGGTGATATTGATAATGGGAAAGGTAGTGAGGAAGATAGTAAACATAAAGTCATAATACCAATGCCAGTTCCAGTGCTTTCTGAGGAAAGTTATATAAGTCTATTAAATGAAGATGGTAATTTGGAACACGATTATAAAGTTGTAAAAGATGAAAATAATAATTTACAATTAGTTGCGTGGAGAAAAGTTGGTGATATGTCATCACCATCAGGGTTATTACAATTAAGCACATCAGTAGAGGACTGTGAGGCTATATTAAATCGTGAAATATATATGCATACAAGTCTTTCGCTTTTAATCTTAATAATAGGGACAATACTTGGAAGTACAATTTTTAAACGTACATTAAAGCCTTTATATAATATAACGGACACTGTTGAAAAAATAAATGTGACAGACTTAGATAAAAGATTGCCAGAAGACAATGGGCAACTAGAAATTGATAGATTGTCCAAGTCTTTTAATATTATGTTCAAAAGAATAGAAGCATCATTTCAGAAGGAACAGGATATTAAGGATAAAATGAGACGGTTTGTGTCAGATGCTTCTCATGAACTAAGGACACCTTTAACTTCAATTCATGGTTTTGTAGAGGTTTTATTAAGAGGAGCAGCAAAAAATGAAGATCAACTGAATCTAGCATTAAACAGCATATTAACAGAAAGTGAAAGACTCACAAAACTAGTAAATGATCTTTTAATGTTAACTAAGTTAGAACAGCAACCCGTTGTGGAAATTAAAATAGAAAATATTAATGAATTAATAGAAGAAATTCATCCACAGATTAAAATTCTTTGTGAAAATAGAAAACTACAATTGGAATTAAAAGATAATATAATGGTTAATATAAACAGAAACCAAATAAAACAAGTTATTTTTAATCTAACTCAAAATGCTATACTTCATACAGATAAAAGTGAAGGTATTATAAAAATATCTACTGATGTGGAAAAATTAAAAGATGAAAATTTTGCAGTTTTAAAAATAATAGATAATGGGACTGGGATATCTGAAGAACATATTGATAAGATATATGATAGATTCTTCAGAAGTGAGTCACATAGATCAAGGCAACATGGAGGATATGGATTAGGTCTTTCTATAGTAAAATCTATAATAGACAGTAATCATGGTGAAATTTACGTAGAAAGTGTAGTAGGAGTTGGAACAACATTTTCTGTATATTTGAAATTAGCAAAATAATTTAAAGAGATTATCTGAATTTTATTATTGGATTAGAGATAAAAAATTAAATTATATTAATCGAAATTCTTTAAAAATATCAAGTGAAACTTGATTCAGGTGGGGTTTGATCTCCATCTGAATCTTAGTTGAACTTATCTAGGGTCGTGCCACGGTTATCTCCAACTTAAAGAAGTTGGAGTGTTACAGTGGCTAGACATCAGATAAAGTAACTAGAAATAAAGGGTACTCTTTTGTAGAGTGCCCTTTATTTTATAGATTCTATGTTTCTCAGTAAATTCTCAGCTTGGGTTAAGGTAGTATTAAGACTACCTTGTTATAATTCAAATAATGAATTAATTAGTTGATGTATTTAGGGCATTCAACATATGCCAAGGAGGTATGATTTGACTATAAGTACAATAAGCATTGAATTATTAATAATCGCAATTATAGTAGGCTTAATTTTAACTTTTATATTTGCTACTGGAAAATATGAAAGACAAGAAGTAGTAAAGAGTAGTTATGCTCTGGGTACTATAATAAATTTTAAAGTATCAGGCAGTAAAGGTCAAAAGGCAATTGAAGAAGCAATTGAAAAATTAAATGACATTGACGATAAGATGTCAGCATTTAAAGAAGAGAGTGATATATCAAAAATAAATTCTAAAGCTGGGGTTACTCCAGAAGCTGTAAGCAAAGATACTTATTCTGTAGTAAAAAAGGCTGTGGAGTATAGCAAAGTCTTAGAAGGAACTTTTGATCCAACAATAAGGCCTTTAGTGAAACTTTGGAATATAGGCACAGAGGAAGAGGCAATTCCTGAAAAATTTCAAATAGAGGAAACATTAAAGCTTGTTAATTATAATGATGTGATTCTAAATGAAAGTAACAATTCAATAATGCTAAAGCATAAGAAACAAGCTTTAGATGTTGGAGGAATAGCCAAGGGATTTGCAGCAGATCAAGTGAGAGACATTTTTTATAAACATAATATTAAAAGTGCGCTAATTGATTTAGGAGGAAATATTTTTGCTCTTGGAAGTAAAGATGATGGAACGCCTTGGAAGGTTGGGATTCAGAATCCATTTAAGCCTAGAGGGGAACACATTGGAATATTAAGTGTTAAAAATAAATCAGTAGTTACATCAGGTAATTATGAAAGATATTTTATGAAAGATGGAAAGAGATTTCATCATATAATTGATCCTAAAACAGGATATCCATCACAAAGCAAAATTATAAGTGCAACTATTATATCAGATGATTCCATTGATGGAGATGGACTATCAACAGGCATTTATATTCTTGGGATAGATAAAGCAATGGAGATTATAGAATCTATATATGGTATTGAAGCAATATTTATAACTGAAAATAAAAAAGTTTATAAAACATCTGGTATTAATAAAAAGATTTTAGCATTAACAGATGAGGAATTTTCTTTAATATAGTCAAAATGTGTGACTTATATGAAATAAAATCTTTTAAATAAGTTATTAATTTAAAATAAAATATTATGTTTTAAAATTACATTAATATTAAAACATAGTTGAATCAAAAATCATGTTTTTAAAGAAGGAGTAATATAAATATGGCTAATAAAATAAAAAAATCACAGGTTTTAAGGCATGTTATACAAATTATTTTGTTTTTACTATTACCTGGATTGTATGCAATGACTTTTAGTGAATTAAAAACAGTTTATCAAATGATTATTGGAGGGGATTTTAACTTTCTTCAAGCATTCCCAAGTTTAGTGGAGTTTGTGGCTGTTATGCTTTTAACAATAGTAATGGGAAGATGGTTTTGTGGATGGTTATGTGCTTTTGGAGCGTATAATGATTTAATATACTTCATATCAAGAAAGGTATTTAAGGTAAAATTTAAAGTAAATGAAAAAGTTGATTCTATATTAAAATATGTAAAATATGTAGTATTGATATTTATAATAATAGTTTCTTGGACAATGGGAAGCAGTATTTTAGCAAGTACAAGCCCTTGGGATGCTTTTGGGCAAATAACTGATCCATCTACTATTTTTTCTAGTTTGCTTATTGGATTAATACTTTTAGTTTTAATTACTATAGGAGCATTCTTTATTGAAAGATTTTTTTGTAGATATCTATGTCCTTTAGGAGCTGTCTTTTCTATAATTTCTAGGTTTAGTATAACAAAAATTAATAAACCCAAAGCTGATTGTGGTAAGTGTAGAGCTTGTACTAATAAATGTTCAATGGGATTAAACCTTTATAAAGTAAATGGTGTTCGTGGTGGCGATTGTATAAATTGCTTAAAGTGTACAGAAGTATGTCCTAGAAATAACGCTAATACAAATATTCTCGGACAAGATATAAATCAAAATCTGGCTGGATCTGTAGCAATGGCTACAATGTTAGGTGTTTATGGATTAACGAATTTTGGAGCAGATGCTGTAACTAACTCTGGCATAATTTCAAACCCTAGTGCAATTTCAACTAATGTAGCTTCAGATAGTTCAACATCAGATAACGCTTTACAAAAGTATAAAGATGGAACATATACAGGAAGTGGTCAAGGGTTTAGAGGGGGAACAACTAAAGTTTCTGTTACTGTAGCTGATGGGAAAATAGCAAAGATAGAAACTTTATCAAATGGAGATACTCCACAGTATTTTGAAAGAGCTTCAGGAACTATAACAAAAGAAATACTTTCAAAACAATCAACTTCAGTAGATACAGTTTCAGGAGCTACTTTTAGTTCTAAAGGAATCATAAGTGCTGTTAAAGATGCATTAAATCAAGCATCTATTTCATCTTCCAACAGTGATAATTCTAGCAATAATAGTGGAACTAAAGATGAAGCTGTAACTTCAAACACAGCAGAAGATACTAAGAATGCAACTTCAGCTTCAAAAGTAGATCAAGGAAGTACAAGTTCTAATGCATCTTCTACTAGTACTTCTTCTTCTAATAATAATACTAGCACTAAAAGTGATGCTACAACTTCAGCTCCAGTGGTGACACCTAAAACTACAACTTCAGCTCCAAAAGCAACTCAAGGAACTACAAGTTCTAATTCAACAAGTAGTAATAAAGGTGCTTACAAAGATGGAACATATACAGGAAGTGGCCAAGGATTTAAAGGCGGAACAACTGAAGTTTCTGTTACTGTAGCGGATGGTAAAATAACTAATATACAAACTTTATCAAATGGAGATATTCCACAATATTATAAAAGAGCTTCAGGAACTGTAATTAGTAATATTATTTCAAAGCAATCAGCTTCAGTTGACACAGTTTCAGGAGCTACATATAGCTCAAAAGGAATCATGAGTGCAGTAGCAAATGCTTTGAGTCAAGCAAAATAATAAAACTCTTTTAAATAGCTACTTTTCAATGAAGACATCTTCATTGAAAAGTAGCTATTCTTATATATTTTTCTATTTACATCGAATTAAATTAAGATGATTATATGATAACTAACACATTTATAGAAATTGTTAATATAATAATTGAAGGATTTATAATATAAACAGGAGTATGATATAAATGCCAAGCAAAAATAGAAATAATATAAGTCACAAGTCTACAATGGTACCAATAAATCGAATTAAAACAAAGAAAGAGACAATTTTAATTGAAGTTGAAAAAAATCAAGTTATAGGTGAATTTATTAATGAATTTGAAGTAATAAAACCTGTGAAAAGGTATGGCAAATATTACGTATTAGTAAAGAACAAGTAAAAAATATATACTTGACGTTTTAACCTTAATGTTATAATCTTTAGGGTATGAACGATAATTTTAGAATTGAATAACTAGGGGGGCTAATATTTTAGCTGAGATTGGAAAAATTGATTTCCTGACTCTTATAACCTGATTTGGCTAATACCAACGTAGGGAAGTATATTAATATTTGTGTATAGCTTTGAAGTATACATGTGCATATTTTATTGATGTATTCCTTAAGGAATACATTTTTTTTGCGTACAAATAATTTAAGATGAAAGGATGATTTTATGTTTAGAGCATTAACAATTGCTGGGTCTGATACTTGTGGAGGTGCAGGAATTCAAGCTGATTTAAAATCTTTTTCAGCTAATGGAGTTTATGGAATGAGTGTTATTACAGCGGTAACGGTTCAAAATACTATGGGTGTTTTTGGAATTCAAGATATAAATCAAGAAATAATTGAGGCGCAAATTGATGTTATTTTTGAGGATATTAGAGTTGATGCTATTAAAATAGGAATGGTATCACAAATTCCATCTATTAAAGCAATATCAAAAGCTTTAAGAAAAGTTAAAAAACTACCAGCAATAGTTTTAGATCCTGTTATGATTTCAAAAAGTGGATTTAATTTATTATCAAAGGATGCAAAAGATACTTTAGTTAAAGAATTATTTCCTTTAGCAACGTTAATCACTCCTAATTTACCAGAAGCAGAAGAAATTTTAGGAATTGAGATAAAAACTTTAGATGAAATGAAGGAAGCGGCTTCAAAACTTATGGAACTTGGACCAAAAGCTGTTTTAGTTAAAGGTGGACATTTAGAAGGTGCAGCTACTGATTTATTATTTGATGGAAAAGAATTTATAGTTTTATCACAAGAAAGAATTAATACTACTCATACTCATGGAACAGGATGTACTTTATCTTCTGCCATAGCTGCAAATTTAGCTAAAAATATGACTATGGAGGAAGCAGTGAGAGAAGGAAAGAAGTACATAACAGTTGCAATTGAACATGGATTTGATCTTGGAAAGGGTGTTGGCCCTACTAATCATTTTTATGAACTTTATAAAAAAGCTGGAATGATAATTGATTAAAAATGGCCGTTGATGCCATTTAAGGTACCCTGTAGACAATAAACAATTTTGATTTAAACTTCTTTAGAGTTTATGTATTCCAGTAAGAATTTTATATATTCTAAACCATAAATATTCTTCAGAATATTACCATATATATTCTGAAGAATATGCACATATCAAGTGAAACTTGATTCAGGTGGGGTTTAATCCCCAGCTAATCCTAGTTGAACTTATAACCTTAAGGGTCACAATGTACCCTCAAGGGGTACCTCGTCTAGGGTCGTGCCACTGTTATCTCCCACTTAAAGAAGAGGGAGTGTTACAGTGGATAGACATCAGATAAAAGAAGTACTCACAGATGAAAAAGTGCGTTAGCACAACCAAGAACTTTTTTACACAATTAAGAACTTTCACACATATAAAAAGCTAAAGTATTTATTCATTAATATTATACGAGTAAGTTAAGGCATAATTGTATTTAAAATAGAATGTGAGGAGAGAATAAAAAATGAATTATAAAACACAAATGGAAGCAGCTAAAAAAGGTATAGTTACTAAAGAAATGAAGGTAGTAGCTAAGAAAGAAAATATTTCGGAAGAAAAATTAATGAAGTTAGTTGCAGAAGGGAAAGTAGCTATTCCAGCTAATATTAATCATAAATCACTTAGTGCAGAAGGTATTGGAGATGGACTAAAAACTAAAATAAACGTAAACTTAGGTGTTTCAGGAGATTGTGTTGATTATACAAATGAAATGAAAAAAGTAAAAATGGCAATTGAGTTTGGTGCAGAAGCTATAATGGATTTAAGTAATTATGGGAAAACTCAAGAATTTAGAGAAAAACTTATTGAGTATTCTCCAGCTATGATAGGTACTGTTCCAATGTATGATGCAATTGGATATCTTGAAAAGGACCTTTTAGATATAAAAGCAGAAGATTTTCTTCGAGTAGTTAGACAACATGCAAAAGCTGGAGTTGATTTTGTTACTATTCATGCTGGATTAAATAAAAGAACTGTTGAATTATTTAAAGAAGATAAGAGAAGATTAAATATTGTTTCTCGTGGAGGATCTTTATTATTTGCTTGGATGGAAATGACAGGAAATGAAAATCCATTTTATGAATATTATGATGAGCTACTTGAAATTCTAAGAGAATATGATGTTACAATAAGTCTTGGAGATGCAATGAGACCAGGCTGTCTTGATGATTCAACTGATGCAGGACAAATTACTGAACTTATTGAACTAGGATTATTAACAAAGAGAGCTTGGGCAAAAGATGTTCAAGTTATGGTTGAAGGACCAGGACACATGGCTATGAACGAAATTGCAGCTAATATGCAAATTCAAAAAAGACTATGTCATGGTGCACCTTTTTATGTACTAGGGCCTTTAGTTACAGATATAGCACCAGGATATGATCATATCACATCAGCTATCGGAGGAGCTATTGCAGCAACACATGGAGCAAATTTCCTTTGTTATGTAACACCAGCTGAGCATTTAA
>Ga0302161_10000122_pt1 | contig 17909 bp, 11 predicted proteins | sample I_Fen_E2_1_FD_193498 | JGI IMG/M metagenome (GOLD analysis project Ga0302161, IMG submission 193498) | Peat permafrost microbial communities from Stordalen Mire near Abisko, Sweden - I_Fen_E2_1 | ecosystem: Environmental > Terrestrial > Soil > Wetlands > Permafrost | place: Sweden: Abisko...
ACTCACATTGTTGATGTTTCTCATCTTCCCGTCCTCCGAGACGTGCACGTCGTGGGAAGGCACATGGCAGGTCATGAGACTGAGGGACGAAGAGAGTCGCTTGACCTGTCATGACTGACATCGGGGGTGTGGCCCTGAAAAGGACTGTTCCTTGTGAATAGTAGTCTTTGGTTGGTGATAAACCATTACGCTCAACGTGATGGAAAAACCAATCAAAGTGGGACGACGGCTGATCAGAAAGAATACGGCAGACGGAGATTTGTTCTATGAAAATCACTGCAAGATTAGGGTCTCATTGGCCGACTGCAGTGATTAATTTTGGATCAAAATTCAACGATTTGAGATAATTCCCACAGCATATCGGTGGGAGAAAAATTTGACTCTTTGGACTCGAAACTATTATTTAAGACGGGCGGGTCACTCGTCGACGTCCACACATAATGCCCTCATGGGCGGAAGGACGTAAAACAATCAATAAAGGAAAAGGAAAATAACACAGACTATAGTAACAGAGGACCCAGAAAGCGAGACAGTCACATGGAAATAATACTGAACAACAATGTACACAAGAACTTATGATAAATAATAATATAAAATGATAATGAGACAAAGTACTTATCTTATGCATTCTGCTGAAAATAGTGCTGTTTTTAGATGTCTTTTGCCTTACGATAATCAACGTCGCCAATTTTCAAACATTTATTTCATTTTTTATCGTCTGCAATATACATGCCTTAAACCTGCCGTGCTAGTGTGATAACAAACCACGCCACTCCTTGCCTGACCCACCTCAATTTGGTTTGTTTCGTCATATTTAGGTAAATATTAATATAAGGATGTGAATATATGATGCTATATTTCAGCACTGTTAATACATTAATGTTTGAGGTCTTCAAGTCCCTTTACGTATGCAACTATTGTAGCTTTGTTCAAACACCCTCAATGTATGTATGCGGATGTTCGAGCATTTTTCAAGCCAATATGGATGGCTCAGCAGTGAGCACTCGTAGGCGGCGTGGGGCGTTAAATTCCACGTTCCTCTTTGACTCGTAAATTTGTCGACATGAAATATGTTTTTCTTCAAACAGTTACCTTTAAAATAACCTCTACATGGCGGAGAGATTACATAGGGGGAAAGGAAAATTTTGCATGTAAATTTAATGAATGAAATGCCTTAATGTGTATTTTAAACATGGTGATAATAGAGCAACCTGGGAATTCTTTTGGCAAATTTCGGAATCGTTTAACTATTGAATAGGAAAATAATTTGATTGGGCGATATAAAAGCACTGCAGCAGCACTAGTGAGAAGTGGTGATGCGAGTGGGTGTGCATACATCAATGTGAGAACACTATAGTTACACAGTGACTGTGCACGCACAGGCAGGCAGAGGGAACAACACGCGAACGTCACAAACACGTGGACGGTGCATACAATGTCGCAAGATGGAACGGAATGTATGTCGCAGAAGGAACTTGCAACGCGCTAACTAACTAAAACAACTCGCATAGTACATTCTTTCTGGAGTTCATGGGTGGCCCTAAAAAGGGCCGTTTTTGTTGATGTAAGTGAGCAGCGCGCTTACTTCGGTGTCTTTGTCTTCTTGGGCAGCAGGACTGCCTGGATGTTTGGCAGAACACCACCTTGTGCAATGGTCACACCAGACAAGAGCTTGTTCAGCTCCTCGTCATTACGTATGGCTAGTTGCAAGTGACGTGGGATGATTCTGCCCTTCTTGTTGTCTCTTGCTGCATTTCCAGCCAATTCAAGGACTTCGGCTGCCAAGTACTCGAGTACAGCTGCAAGGTAGACAGGTGCACCAGCTCCGACACGTTCAGCGTAGTTGCCTTTTCGCAGCAGACGGTGTATTCTGCCTACTGGAAACTGAAGACCGGCACGGGATGATCGGCTCTTTGCCTTTCCCTTTGTTTTTCCACCTTTTCCACGTCCAGACATGTTTTCTAGTAGCTTAAATCAGACTGTTACACGAAACGTTTCTCGGCTACATGTATACATCTTGCAAAACGGATTGACCTACTTGCACAAATCAAATCTGTGCGCTACAGCCAATAGCGGCCGATCAAAGAAAACACGTCTTAGCCAATCGAACACCTTCTACGTTACAGATGTCGGCAGAACACAATCTAGTCAATGTAATGCATTGCTTCTTAACATTCTTGAGCTTGTTACCACTTAAACTAATGAAGAGAATTTACCTTAATCGTCCATTTTCTTTAAACGACACTCAGTACTTTAAATTTGGAATAAAAGTAAAACATTAGTAGTATGTATTTCATATTAGTACCATATTTTACATTATTTAGCCACAAAGGACGCTGCACACAATGGGTGCAAATCTATGGTCTCTTGAGACCGACAGATGCCAACTATGAATGTAACAAGGCCGTCATATTGACGTACTATTACGAACACTGACAGAGAGGAACTAATCACGGACGCCCGTGAAATAAGCGTTCAAAGTGCTGTTATGTCTGGCCTGGAATATGTGAATTCATTTCAGCTTTTTACTATGTCTAGTACATAGTAATATGTACTAATATGTACAATATCTGTGGACACAACTTGAAACTCTATGTGGAATATTCAAAATTTGGATCGAACTTCCACACAAAAAATTTTGAACAAAGAACTATTAAATAAATAGATGTTTTCTAATTAATTTGTGTGCATTTAAGTTTACTGCCTAGTTGTTATTAGAAACTACTATAACACCAATTATCGAATCTAATAATATTAACGAACTTCAGATAATAGCAACCCACTGTAAAATAAATGTCTCTGAATTGTATAAACGTCTTAATGTAATGTTGATCTAAAAACACATTTAAAATGTACTTGCTCATTACCGGTCTGCTGAGAAATCAAAAGTACCCCCCATGCCTATAAACCACCGACATTGCTCTATTGTGAAATGGTGGCGCAAGTACCGATGAGACAGACAGAGAGAGAGGTCTAAGCTATGTTTCATTCGTGGGACCCCACTAGTGCCGACTACCTGAACGTGGAGACGTTCAAACCTTGTTAGAAAAGTGTTAACTGGCAACCACCTCCAACCAGGGCCGGTTGTTAAACAATTGCAATAACTTTATATAGCCACACATTTCAATACGTGAAGGTGCTTAATGCGATGGCCCTGCAAGGGTCTGTTCGACTAGTACGGGCTACAAAATTACACGCGACAACGATAAGAGTTTCTTTGCGAATATCTTTGGTGGCCCTTAAAAGGGCCGTTTGTAGTAGCAGTGGCATACTTGCTTATTTGCTGCTGCTAGTGTACTTGGTGACGGCCTTGGTGCCCTCACTTACTGCGTGCTTGGCAAGCTCTCCAGGCAATAGCAGGCGGACAGCGGTCTGAATCTCTCTGCTGGTGATTGTAGAGCGCTTGTTGTAGTGAGCCAGTCTTGAGGCCTCGGCAGCGATTCTCTCGAATATGTCGTTGACGAAGCTGTTCATGATGGACATGGCTTTGCTGGAGACACCTGTGTCTGGGTGAACCTGCTTCAGCACTTTGTATATGTATATTGCGTAAGACTCGCGCCTCCTCCTCCTCTTCTTTTTGTCCGTGGAACGGACGGCCTTAGCCTTGGTAGCGGCCTTCTTTGACCCTTTGCTAGCGACTCCTTTAGCTGGCATTGTATAGCTGAATGTTAGTGCACAGAGATTACAAAGTCTATATATATGAGAACACAGCGGATTGACCTACATGCAAACACAGTAAAACTAAGGCGCGATTCTCATTGGTTAATTTAATAGCAGGTGCGCACTAGGATGACTGACAACAGTAAGAAATGCATGGTGGACAGGAATCCGCGAGTGATACAGTTTCTCCTCAACTACGCACAGCAGTGCACCGATAGGCGTCCATTGATGGTGTGCCTGTGTGTGCCAGCGTTTTTTCTCCGGCTGCAGCATGCTACGTTATGTTCATAATGCAAGCTCTGGATATTTTAGTTCCAACATTGCCAAATGCACGAATTGCAAACAGCTTTTAATGTTGTAGATAAACTTTCAGGAAGGAATGTAGCATTGCCTCATGCTACCAGTCTCTATGGAGTGTCTTCCCAGGCTCCTTTCTAATTTTTTTCGTGACAAACAACTTGAACTGGATATTGTCTAACAAATGAGTGAGGACAAGACTGAAGTCCTACTTGTTACTCCTAAAAGAGTTGCTATGTCTGAACATTTTCTTGAGCTTATGAACATCAATAGCACTTCTGTTAAATTCCGCCCCTCAGTCAGGAATTTGGGAAGTTACTCTTGACAGCACTCCCTGACTACATTAGCATGTCCTGAGTGTATCCAAAGGTGTATTCCTTGATCTACTACGTATAAATTCCATACGTCATTTTCTGACTACTGGGACGGCAAAGGCTCTTGTTTGTTAATCGGTTCTGTCACGTATTGACCAATGACCAGTTTGTTTTAACCTCACTATACACTCTCTCACATCTTCGATTTTGTGTTTTCTTGAATTTTCGGATATTACATAAAATGTAATCATTGTATGTGCTTATGTTACAATCATGTTTGCCTCTTTAAATGTTCATAAATATATTGTATTGTGTGTCCACGTTTATAATGTACATATTGCATGTGTTAGTGCGTGCATGTTTGTGAGGCGCTTAGACTAGGCGCAATATCAAATCTTCATCAATAATAATAATAATAATAATTATTATTATTATTATTATTATATACATTGCGTTCGCTAGTTCGGAATTAAAGAAAATCTAGTGCAGAAGGTTTATCAGAGACAGCACACTTGGCTGGGCCATGTATGGCGAATAAACAATGAAAGAATAGCCACGTTTGCACTAGAAGGCAAACAACGCATCGGTAAGCCGAAAATATCATAGCTGCCGACTTGAATCTTGGAGAAAGCTTTGAAACAGCAAATAATCGTTCTGACTGGAAGAGGTTGCGTCAACATGCTGGAGCCTACGTCCCACCGATAAGGCAGAACTGATGATGAATTGCTGTCTCTGTTTCAGCTCAGGAGACAGATGCATAAGACACGATACTGTGAGTAGAATTGAGTCGAAATTTGTTACCTTACATATTTAACCGTATGTTTGTTTTGTTTATGTCTATTCTATTATGTTAGTCCTCGATGTATTTGTATTGTGATTGTCAACTGTTCAATGAAATGTCCATCAAAATTGTCAAGCGCTTAGAGCTTTTCTATGTTAAGCGCCATTTCAAGTTTTAATCATTGCTATTATCATTACAGTCACGCGAGCGCTACGACATCAGTGATGATGTAAGAACTATATAATGTAGGGAATGATGAGCAGTTAAGTTAATAATATAAGGAATACACTAGCGCCAGCCTGAAAGCGCCAGTGACACAGGTAAACAAGAAATGGTAGCGCCGACAACTCCCGAGTTACTTCTTTCGAGCGAATTTGTGGCCCTTAAAAGGGCCGTTTTGTTCGTGAACGTACCAGTCTTAACCTCCGAATCCGTACAGGGTACGACCCTGTCGTTTCAATGCATAAACGACGTCCATTGCGGTGACGGTTTTTCGCTTGGCATGCTCCGTGTAGGTGACGGCGTCACGGATAACGTTCTCCAGGAACACTTTCAACACCCCACGTGTCTCCTCGTAGATCAGGCCAGAGATTCTCTTCACACCACCTCGTCTAGCAAGACGGCGGATGGCTGGCTTGGTGATACCTTGAATGTTATCACGAAGAACCTTGCGATGACGCTTTGCGCCTCCTTTTCCTAAACCCTTTCCACCTTTGCCTCTTCCAGACATTGTTTAATAATCAGATCAGATCGACGAATGAAGACATACACGCATGTGCTCTCTTAAATAACACAGTATGTGCCCTACTTTCGAAACATAATCTAAAGTTTGACCTATATGCACGGGATTGGACAATTTCTCAACAAGTCAATTTCCACTGGCTGAAACCGAATAGGCACTTTTAACAGACAGCGCTCCGATGTCGAGTAGCAACGTGAATTTACACAGGTTTCAAGCATTGTACTAACATGGTACGTTAAGTCCATACTGAGTTTTCCCTGTATTGGGACTCACTAAGCGCACGGAAACATTTACTTGCCGAGCATCCGTCTTGGACTTGTCCATTTATGTGTGCTAATTGAGCACGACACACGCATTTACATGCGCAGGTACATGCGTGATCATAACGAAAATAAATTAATAAACACACGACGACGATGATGATAACAAAGTGGACTTGATATAGAGCTTGAAAACTAACGAACAAGGCAATACAAATGACAATTGAAAAGTACATAGCCAAGCAATATGCATTAAAGTAAACACGATGTATGGTTAGGATATTTATCCTAACTTATAAGCAATGAATGTAGTCAGTGGTAGTTGTGTTACACAAGTATAGGCACGCCATGCAATTGCAGTCTGCTACAGTGCTGTTGCAATGAAACACCTTTAGACTTTTCGCATAGCTGCTAAACAATTACGGTCACATAAAGGGACATTCTAGGAAGGGGACATGCGTCGTTGTGACAATGCGTGAGGTAATTCTGTTCGAAGTGAATGTGTGGCCCTAAAAAGGACCGTTTTTTTACGCTTTGCTGACCAGTTCGCTTATGCTCGTTCCCCACGAATGCGGCGAGCAAGCTGGATGTCCTTGGGCATAATTGTGACTCTCTTGGCGTGAATTGCGCACAAGTTCGTGTCCTCAAAGAGTCCGACCAAGTAAGCCTCGCTGGCTTCCTGCAGAGCCAACACCGCTGAGCTCTGGAATCGGAGATCGGTCTTGAAGTCCTGAGCGATTTCACGCACCAGTCGCTGGAAGGGCAATTTCCTGATCAATAGCTCTGTGCTCTTCTGGTAACGTCTGATCTCACGAAGAGCGACTGTTCCAGGCCTGTATCTGTGCGGCTTCTTAACACCACCGGTGGCTGGTGCACTCTTTCGTGCTGCCTTGGTGGCCAGCTGTTTACGAGGAGCCTTGCCTCCAGTGGACTTTCTTGCAGTCTGCTTTGTACGAGCCATTCTCTCTTATCGCTATGTATGCTTGATTGTCAGTTAACCTAGCCCATAGTTACACACAATTCATATATGGACGCTTAGATTTCGTAACGAGGCTCATTGTGATATTTTGTCGAGCTTGATGCGAAAAACGGATACTTTTTGCACCAATCAGCGTGCTCGGAATGAAAATCGGATAGAAAATCGACACATAGTAGACGATCTTTCAACGAGCGCTTGGACCAATCAGAATATATCTTGCATATCACTGTTCGGGTCAAATTGGTTCTAAAACCCTGCACATTTAATTGAAATAACACTAGTCTACCTACCATTCAGTCATCAATAAATATGAACACGTAAAGAACCATTACGCAGTCTTTGGAGCGCTTAGAGCTGTTTAAGATTAGGCGCTAAATCAAGTGTCCTTTATTATTAGTTAATGTCTAATCTCTTTAATGCCCGCTCGGTTGCTTTAGACCTAACCCTAACCCTAAACGTCTCGACCACTCAGTGACGTTTACAGCTGAACAGATATATTCAACGTTACGTTCATTATTGAACAAACATGCTCCTGCTGAACAATTTTAAGATGCCTGAGAAGAAATGTTCCCCATGGTGCAACACACACACACACACACACACACACACACACACACACACACACACACACACACACACACACACACACACACACACACACACTCACTCTCTTCGAACTGCAAAAATCAGTCGTCGAAAGGCGAAACGACGCTGACTATCCAGTGGTTTGAGTTGTGGACAAAGAAATTTAGGGACTCGACTAAAACGGCTGCCACAGAAAAAGTACATAATGCAAAATGTTCATATTACAGTACTAAAATGGCAGAAAAGCTCGAACACCAAGCAACGTTTTAGCTTCACTGACAAATTGATGGCAAGGCAAAGCTCAACCGCCGCTGTCCACGAAACCTCGTCTCGTCCGTATCATAGCACTGAGAGGGGCACTGCCCTGTACTCTTACGATTTACGGCCACCAGTCATATTGTTGGACAAACTCACGAGAACAGTTTCTTTCGTAAGAATGTGAATGGTCCTGAAAAGGACCTTTGTTTGTTGTGGCTGAACGCTACAAGTTGCAGACAACTTTTAGGCCATTTAAGCGGTCTTGGCCTTCTTCGGCTTGCTTTGCTTCTTCGGAGATTTGGCGGCCTTCTTTGGTTTTGGTGACTTTGCCTTCTTCGCGGTCTTGGCTTTCTTTGGAGTCTTGGCCTTTTTGGCGGCTGGCTTCTTTGCGCTCTTCTTTGGTTTTGCTACCTTCTTGGCAGATGGTTTCTTGGCGCCTGTCTTTTTCTTGGGCGACTTTGCCGTCTTTGGTTTTGCCGCTTTGGGCTTGGCAGCCTTCTTCGCTGCTTTTTTGGCCTCGCCCACCTTAAAGGAACCCGAAGCACCGGTGCCCTTGGACTGCTTGATCGCTCCGCTCTTGACACCAGACTTCAGCGCCAGCTTCAGGTGCGCATTTATGGTGGCCGCATTGTCGCCAACTTTGTAGTTGCTCGTGATGTACTTGAGAATCGCCTGCCTCGATGACCCAGATCTCTCTTTCAAAGAATTCAGCGCAGCGGCAATCATGTCACAGTACTTTGGATGAGTCGTCGGTTTCTTGGGCTTTACAGCCTTTTTCACTTTAGCCGCTGCCACTTTCGGCGTGGTAGCTATTGCTGTTGGTGCAGCTACGTCGGTCATTTTGATGATGTTCTACAACTTTGTTGAGAATGTTAGAGTACTGAACATAACATAGCATAATTTATACACGCACGAAATGTTGAGAAATGTCTGCGCGCGGACGGGATAGTAGTCATCGCAGGTGCTCGCCATTGATTTTGTTTTCCTGTGTTTCCCTCGCGTCGAGTTTATGGAATTCTTTCAAATGTGCGTATCAGCGAGCGCCGATCAAGTGGTATCGTTAGAAAGAAGACACCTAGCGCTACTCGGCGGCACCAAACGAGCGCCAATGTGGCGTTTTTCTAACGTTGCAATCAGGAATGAAAATGGGTATCGTGGAGAAAATCTCGCGAAAGTTGCGAGGTGCGCGCACAATTCTGGTACAAGTCTCCTTGAAAAGTGAGTCGTAACTAAACGTAGGTCATTTTTCCTGTGTCGTAAACCCTATGGGTTCATAGGAGAGCATTGGAAGCACGAGATGCCATACGAAACGAGAAGAGTTTCAGTGCCAAAGTTGCACATACAAACACAGTTCCGCGTTCAATAGTCCGAGAGGAGTTTTACCATAAGCTAAGGCAGTGTTAGTGGAATTCGTGTTCGCTCGAAATGTTCTCTGTGTCCATGATGTAAATTTCGCACAATGCAAGTGCTCTCCTTCTTGCATCGACGAACATACGAGCGCGCGCGCGCGCTTGCGCATAGTGAACACGTACATATTACATTGCAGAGTAGTCTGTCTCGTCTCAAGAGGTGCGGTGAATGGATTTTCGGTTTCCATCAACTTATGAAAGTCGTAGAACCAAGTCCAGACAACAGGATGACACGCAGAAGCGTATCGAAACATGTCAGGCGAGCGGTGTGGCCGCACAGGGCGCAAATCCGTAAGGGGTGCAAACTTGAAAAGATACACACAATATTGACATCAGGCAGTCGGAGTGATATATAGCTGTCCAAGTGGCATTATAATAGAAACAGGCTCAAGCAGTAAATTCTCTTTCAACAAAGCGTAACGTGATCTAGTATTAATTCCCGATGAAATTCTAGAAATTTATCGAGTTAAATGTTCAAATTTTGTAATTGATTTATATTCTGCAGTAGCAGCTGGCAGTTTGTTTGTGTTATAGAAGGCAAGTACACTGGACATCTTGCAACTCATTCATACGTATTCACTGAAAGATGCGTATCATCACATTGAGATTCCTCTTCGTATATTGCCAACAATTCCCGTCACTCTTGCCAACTTTTGAGTTTTAGCAAGCTGAAATTTGTCAAAACTTATCTCAGATCAACAATGAGTCAATGCGTTATATGCGTTATGTTTGCTGGTGGGTGAATGTGTTGAGCTATTTCACAAACATTCAAAATCCCATTCAGGTAATAGTGCTGGCGAGATTTTCGTGCATCGCACAGAGCGCAACTATTGCCTGCTACGGCTCTGATGACACGTCTGTCATTCTGCCGTATCACTCTAGTGCATTGGCATCATTGGTATGATTCGCGTACGAGGTACCGTCTGTCAGACCACTGTGGAAGAAATACAAAGGCGTGTTAATCACGTGTTTTACGTATGCGTAATTATGCGTTACAGATCGTGTCTGAAGCGCGTTGGTTACTTTTACAACGATGCTGCTTGCAGACACCAACAGTTCATTTCTTTTTATACAAAACAATGTTGCTGCATGCACCAGCGTCTCACATTTTCATTTCACTGAATGAATGGAGTGACAGCGCCACAGTGCTTCTATATAATAATAATAATAATAATAAAGGACACTTGATATAGCGCCTAATCTTAAACAGCTCTAAGCGCTTTACATTGTACTTAAATTGGTCAACAACAAAAAGTGATAACACATGCACAATACATAATACGTGTTGATAACAATAACACAGACTATAGTAACAGAGGACCCAGAAAGCGAGACAGTCACATGGAAATAATACTGAACAACAATGTACACAAGAACTTATGATAAATAATAATATAAAATGATAATGAGACAAAGTACTTATCTTATGCATTCTGCTGAAAATAGTGCTGTTTTTAGATGTCTTTTGCCTTACGATAATCAACGTCGCCAATTTTCAAACATTTATTTCATTTTTTATCGTCTGCAATATACATGCCTTAAACCTGCCGTGCTAGTGTGATAACAAACCACGCCACTCCTTGCCTGACCCACCTCAATTTGGTTTGTTTCGTCATATTTAGGTAAATATTAATATAAGGATGTGAATATATGATGCTATATTTCAGCACTGTTAATACATTAATGTTTGAGGTCTTCAAGTCCCTTTACGTATGCAACTATTGTAGCTTTGTTCAAACACCCTCAATGTATGTATGCGGATGTTCGAGCATTTTTCAAGCCAATATGGATGGCTCAGCAGTGAGCACTCGTAGGCGGCGTGGGGCGTTAAATTCCACGTTCCTCTTTGACTCGTAAATTTGTCGACATGAAATATGTTTTTCTTCAAACAGTTACCTTTAAAATAACCTCTACATGGCGGAGAGATTACATAGGGGGAAAGGAAAATTTTGCATGTAAATTTAATGAATGAAATGCCTTAATGTGTATTTTAAACATGGTGATAATAGAGCAACCTGGGAATTCTTTTGGCAAATTTCGGAATCGTTTAACTATTGAATAGGAAAATAATTTGATTGGGCGATATAAAAGCACTGCAGCAGCACTAGTGAGAAGTGGTGATGCGAGTGGGTGTGCATACATCAATGTGAGAACACTATAGTTACACAGTGACTGTGCACGCACAGGCAGGCAGAGGGAACAACACGCGAACGTCACAAACACGTGGACGGTGCATACAATGTCGCAAGATGGAACGGAATGTATGTCGCAGAAGGAACTTGCAACGCGCTAACTAACTAAAACAACTCGCATAGTACATTCTTTCTGGAGTTCATGGGTGGCCCTAAAAAGGGCCGTTTTTGTTGATGTAAGTGAGCAGCGCGCTTACTTCGGTGTCTTTGTCTTCTTGGGCAGCAGGACTGCCTGGATGTTTGGCAGAACACCACCTTGTGCAATGGTCACACCAGACAAGAGCTTGTTCAGCTCCTCGTCATTACGTATGGCTAGTTGCAAGTGACGTGGGATGATTCTGCCCTTCTTGTTGTCTCTTGCTGCATTTCCAGCCAATTCAAGGACTTCGGCTGCCAAGTACTCGAGTACAGCTGCAAGGTAGACAGGTGCACCAGCTCCGACACGTTCAGCGTAGTTGCCTTTTCGCAGCAGACGGTGTATTCTGCCTACTGGAAACTGAAGACCGGCACGGGATGATCGGCTCTTTGCCTTTCCCTTTGTTTTTCCACCTTTTCCACGTCCAGACATGTTTTCTAGTAGCTTAAATCAGACTGTTACACGAAACGTTTCTCGGCTACATGTATACATCTTGCAAAACGGATTGACCTACTTGCACAAATCAAATCTGTGCGCTACAGCCAATAGCGGCCGATCAAAGAAAACACGTCTTAGCCAATCGAACACCTTCTACGTTACAGATGTCGGCAGAACACAATCTAGTCAATGTAATGCATTGCTTCTTAACATTCTTGAGCTTGTTACCACTTAAACTAATGAAGAGAATTTACCTTAATCGTCCATTTTCTTTAAACGACACTCAGTACTTTAAATTTGGAATAAAAGTAAAACATTAGTAGTATGTATTTCATATTAGTACCATATTTTACATTATTTAGCCACAAAGGACGCTGCACACAATGGGTGCAAATCTATGGTCTCTTGAGACCGACAGATGCCAACTATGAATGTAACAAGGCCGTCATATTGACGTACTATTACGAACACTGACAGAGAGGAACTAATCACGGACGCCCGTGAAATAAGCGTTCAAAGTGCTGTTATGTCTGGCCTGGAATATGTGAATTCATTTCAGCTTTTTACTATGTCTAGTACATAGTAATATGTACTAATATGTACAATATCTGTGGACACAACTTGAAACTCTATGTGGAATATTCAAAATTTGGATCGAACTTCCACACAAAAAATTTTGAACAAAGAACTATTAAATAAATAGATGTTTTCTAATTAATTTGTGTGCATTTAAGTTTACTGCCTAGTTGTTATTAGAAACTACTATAACACCAATTATCGAATCTAATAATATTAACGAACTTCAGATAATAGCAACCCACTGTAAAATAAATGTCTCTGAATTGTATAAACGTCTTAATGTAATGTTGATCTAAAAACACATTTAAAATGTACTTGCTCATTACCGGTCTGCTGAGAAATCAAAAGTACCCCCCATGCCTATAAACCACCGACATTGCTCTATTGTGAAATGGTGGCGCAAGTACCGATGAGACAGACAGAGAGAGAGGTCTAAGCTATGTTTCATTCGTGGGACCCCACTAGTGCCGACTACCTGAACGTGGAGACGTTCAAACCTTGTTAGAAAAGTGTTAACTGGCAACCACCTCCAACCAGGGCCGGTTGTTAAACAATTGCAATAACTTTATATAGCCACACATTTCAATACGTGAAGGTGCTTAATGCGATGGCCCTGCAAGGGTCTGTTCGACTAGTACGGGCTACAAAATTACACGCGACAACGATAAGAGTTTCTTTGCGAATATCTTTGGTGGCCCTTAAAAGGGCCGTTTGTAGTAGCAGTGGCATACTTGCTTATTTGCTGCTGCTAGTGTACTTGGTGACGGCCTTGGTGCCCTCACTTACTGCGTGCTTGGCAAGCTCTCCAGGCAATAGCAGGCGGACAGCGGTCTGAATCTCTCTGCTGGTGATTGTAGAGCGCTTGTTGTAGTGAGCCAGTCTTGAGGCCTCGGCAGCGATTCTCTCGAATATGTCGTTGACGAAGCTGTTCATGATGGACATGGCTTTGCTGGAGACACCTGTGTCTGGGTGAACCTGCTTCAGCACTTTGTATATGTATATTGCGTAAGACTCGCGCCTCCTCCTCCTCTTCTTTTTGTCCGTGGAACGGACGGCCTTAGCCTTGGTAGCGGCCTTCTTTGACCCTTTGCTAGCGACTCCTTTAGCTGGCATTGTATAGCTGAATGTTAGTGCACAGAGATTACAAAGTCTATATATATGAGAACACAGCGGATTGACCTACATGCAAACACAGTAAAACTAAGGCGCGATTCTCATTGGTTAATTTAATAGCAGGTGCGCACTAGGATGACTGACAACAGTAAGAAATGCATGGTGGACAGGAATCCGCGAGTGATACAGTTTCTCCTCAACTACGCACAGCAGTGCACCGATAGGCGTCCATTGATGGTGTGCCTGTGTGTGCCAGCGTTTTTTCTCCGGCTGCAGCATGCTACGTTATGTTCATAATGCAAGCTCTGGATATTTTAGTTCCAACATTGCCAAATGCACGAATTGCAAACAGCTTTTAATGTTGTAGATAAACTTTCAGGAAGGAATGTAGCATTGCCTCATGCTACCAGTCTCTATGGAGTGTCTTCCCAGGCTCCTTTCTAATTTTTTTCGTGACAAACAACTTGAACTGGATATTGTCTAACAAATGAGTGAGGACAAGACTGAAGTCCTACTTGTTACTCCTAAAAGAGTTGCTATGTCTGAACATTTTCTTGAGCTTATGAACATCAATAGCACTTCTGTTAAATTCCGCCCCTCAGTCAGGAATTTGGGAAGTTACTCTTGACAGCACTCCCTGACTACATTAGCATGTCCTGAGTGTATCCAAAGGTGTATTCCTTGATCTACTACGTATAAATTCCATACGTCATTTTCTGACTACTGGGACGGCAAAGGCTCTTGTTTGTTAATCGGTTCTGTCACGTATTGACCAATGACCAGTTTGTTTTAACCTCACTATACACTCTCTCACATCTTCGATTTTGTGTTTTCTTGAATTTTCGGATATTACATAAAATGTAATCATTGTATGTGCTTATGTTACAATCATGTTTGCCTCTTTAAATGTTCATAAATATATTGTATTGTGTGTCCACGTTTATAATGTACATATTGCATGTGTTAGTGCGTGCATGTTTGTGAGGCGCTTAGACTAGGCGCAATATCAAATCTTCATCAATAATAATAATAATAATAATTATTATTATTATTATTATTATATACATTGCGTTCGCTAGTTCGGAATTAAAGAAAATCTAGTGCAGAAGGTTTATCAGAGACAGCACACTTGGCTGGGCCATGTATGGCGAATAAACAATGAAAGAATAGCCACGTTTGCACTAGAAGGCAAACAACGCATCGGTAAGCCGAAAATATCATAGCTGCCGACTTGAATCTTGGAGAAAGCTTTGAAACAGCAAATAATCGTTCTGACTGGAAGAGGTTGCGTCAACATGCTGGAGCCTACGTCCCACCGATAAGGCAGAACTGATGATGAATTGCTGTCTCTGTTTCAGCTCAGGAGACAGATGCATAAGACACGATACTGTGAGTAGAATTGAGTCGAAATTTGTTACCTTACATATTTAACCGTATGTTTGTTTTGTTTATGTCTATTCTATTATGTTAGTCCTCGATGTATTTGTATTGTGATTGTCAACTGTTCAATGAAATGTCCATCAAAATTGTCAAGCGCTTAGAGCTTTTCTATGTTAAGCGCCATTTCAAGTTTTAATCATTGCTATTATCATTACAGTCACGCGAGCGCTACGACATCAGTGATGATGTAAGAACTATATAATGTAGGGAATGATGAGCAGTTAAGTTAATAATATAAGGAATACACTAGCGCCAGCCTGAAAGCGCCAGTGACACAGGTAAACAAGAAATGGTAGCGCCGACAACTCCCGAGTTACTTCTTTCGAGCGAATTTGTGGCCCTTAAAAGGGCCGTTTTGTTCGTGAACGTACCAGTCTTAACCTCCGAATCCGTACAGGGTACGACCCTGTCGTTTCAATGCATAAACGACGTCCATTGCGGTGACGGTTTTTCGCTTGGCATGCTCCGTGTAGGTGACGGCGTCACGGATAACGTTCTCCAGGAACACTTTCAACACCCCACGTGTCTCCTCGTAGATCAGGCCAGAGATTCTCTTCACACCACCTCGTCTAGCAAGACGGCGGATGGCTGGCTTGGTGATACCTTGAATGTTATCACGAAGAACCTTGCGATGACGCTTTGCGCCTCCTTTTCCTAAACCCTTTCCACCTTTGCCTCTTCCAGACATTGTTTAATAATCAGATCAGATCGACGAATGAAGACATACACGCATGTGCTCTCTTAAATAACACAGTATGTGCCCTACTTTCGAAACATAATCTAAAGTTTGACCTATATGCACGGGATTGGACAATTTCTCAACAAGTCAATTTCCACTGGCTGAAACCGAATAGGCACTTTTAACAGACAGCGCTCCGATGTCGAGTAGCAACGTGAATTTACACAGGTTTCAAGCATTGTACTAACATGGTACGTTAAGTCCATACTGAGTTTTCCCTGTATTGGGACTCACTAAGCGCACGGAAACATTTACTTGCCGAGCATCCGTCTTGGACTTGTCCATTTATGTGTGCTAATTGAGCACGACACACGCATTTACATGCGCAGGTACATGCGTGATCATAACGAAAATAAATTAATAAACACACGACGACGATGATGATAACAAAGTGGACTTGATATAGAGCTTGAAAACTAACGAACAAGGCAATACAAATGACAATTGAAAAGTACATAGCCAAGCAATATGCATTAAAGTAAACACGATGTATGGTTAGGATATTTATCCTAACTTATAAGCAATGAATGTAGTCAGTGGTAGTTGTGTTACACAAGTATAGGCACGCCATGCAATTGCAGTCTGCTACAGTGCTGTTGCAATGAAACACCTTTAGACTTTTCGCATAGCTGCTAAACAATTACGGTCACATAAAGGGACATTCTAGGAAGGGGACATGCGTCGTTGTGACAATGCGTGAGGTAATTCTGTTCGAAGTGAATGTGTGGCCCTAAAAAGGACCGTTTTTTTACGCTTTGCTGACCAGTTCGCTTATGCTCGTTCCCCACGAATGCGGCGAGCAAGCTGGATGTCCTTGGGCATAATTGTGACTCTCTTGGCGTGAATTGCGCACAAGTTCGTGTCCTCAAAGAGTCCGACCAAGTAAGCCTCGCTGGCTTCCTGCAGAGCCAACACCGCTGAGCTCTGGAATCGGAGATCGGTCTTGAAGTCCTGAGCGATTTCACGCACCAGTCGCTGGAAGGGCAATTTCCTGATCAATAGCTCTGTGCTCTTCTGGTAACGTCTGATCTCACGAAGAGCGACTGTTCCAGGCCTGTATCTGTGCGGCTTCTTAACACCACCGGTGGCTGGTGCACTCTTTCGTGCTGCCTTGGTGGCCAGCTGTTTACGAGGAGCCTTGCCTCCAGTGGACTTTCTTGCAGTCTGCTTTGTACGAGCCATTCTCTCTTATCGCTATGTATGCTTGATTGTCAGTTAACCTAGCCCATAGTTACACACAATTCATATATGGACGCTTAGATTTCGTAACGAGGCTCATTGTGATATTTTGTCGAGCTTGATGCGAAAAACGGATACTTTTTGCACCAATCAGCGTGCTCGGAATGAAAATCGGATAGAAAATCGACACATAGTAGACGATCTTTCAACGAGCGCTTGGACCAATCAGAATATATCTTGCATATCACTGTTCGGGTCAAATTGGTTCTAAAACCCTGCACATTTAATTGAAATAACACTAGTCTACCTACCATTCAGTCATCAATAAATATGAACACGTAAAGAACCATTACGCAGTCTTTGGAGCGCTTAGAGCTGTTTAAGATTAGGCGCTAAATCAAGTGTCCTTTATTATTAGTTAATGTCTAATCTCTTTAATGCCCGCTCGGTTGCTTTAGACCTAACCCTAACCCTAAACGTCTCGACCACTCAGTGACGTTTACAGCTGAACAGATATATTCAACGTTACGTTCATTATTGAACAAACATGCTCCTGCTGAACAATTTTAAGATGCCTGAGAAGAAATGTTCCCCATGGTGCAACACACACACACACACACACACACACACACACACACACACACACACACACACACACACACACACACACACACACACACACACTCACTCTCTTCGAACTGCAAAAATCAGTCGTCGAAAGGCGAAACGACGCTGACTATCCAGTGGTTTGAGTTGTGGACAAAGAAATTTAGGGACTCGACTAAAACGGCTGCCACAGAAAAAGTAC
>Ga0302161_10000123_pt1 | contig 17825 bp, 13 predicted proteins | sample I_Fen_E2_1_FD_193498 | JGI IMG/M metagenome (GOLD analysis project Ga0302161, IMG submission 193498) | Peat permafrost microbial communities from Stordalen Mire near Abisko, Sweden - I_Fen_E2_1 | ecosystem: Environmental > Terrestrial > Soil > Wetlands > Permafrost | place: Sweden: Abisko...
ATCTCCATTTCCGAATGCAGAAACAGGAGTACCTTTTGGATTGAAATTATCTAAAGCGGTTAAAATTTTATTAGAATCACTTCCAACTATAACATTCCAACCATTTTCTACAGTTTCAACCCATTCAGTTTCATCTCTCATAGTTATACATGGTTTCTTTAAAAAATATGCTTCTTTTTGAACTCCGCCACTATCTGTTACTATTTTTTGTGCATTTTCTTGTAGGGAAATCATGTCTAAATACCCTACAGGAGCTATAATTTTAATATTTTCTCCAACATACAAATTATATTCTTCAATGAATTTCTTTGTTCTTGGGTGAAGTGGAAGTATTATTTTCTTACCAGAATTACTTAAAGCACTTATTATTGAAGTTAATCTTTCAATGTTATCTGTGTTTTCAGCACGATGTATTGTTGAAAGTATATAGCTGTCTGGAGCTAAAGCAAGTTCTTTTATTATTGTTGATAATTCCTTAGCTCTTTCTTTAAAAAGATTTATAGCATCATACATTACATCGCCAGTGTTATGAACACCGTTTGTGATATTTTCATTTTTTAGGTTATTTACCGCTGTTAATGTTGGTGTAAAAAGCAAATCTGAAATATGATCAGTTAATATTCTATTTTGTTCTTCAGGCATAGTTTTATTAAAACTTCTAAGTCCAGCTTCTACGTGGGCTACAGGTATTAACAATTTACTAGCACATAAAGCTCCTGCAAGTGTTGAATTTGTATCACCATAAACTAAAACCATATCTGGCTTTTCTTTTAAGTAGATTTCTTCAAGTGCTATTAACATGCTACCAGTTTGGTGGCCATGATTTGATGAACCAATACTTAAATTGTAATCAGGCTTTGGAATACCAAGCTCTTCAAAAAAAATATCTGACATATTATTATCATAATGTTGTCCAGTATGTACTAAAATTTCACTATTGCCATTTCTTCTAATTTTATTTGATACTGTTGCAGCTTTTATAAACTGTGGTCTAGCTCCTATAACAGTTAATATTTTCATATACTGTTCCTCCTTAAATTTCGAAAAGTTATTTCAATTAAATATAATATCATTTTAGCATAGTTATAGATATTAATAAAACTAAACTATTCATACCGAATCAAGATATATGGTGTGAAAGTTGGAAGAACTAAATATAAGGGGGAGTCCATTCGTAGTCACTGACTGTTAAAGTTCAATGAGTTATATATGAACTTAGGACTTTAAATTTTGGATTATCTACTTAAGGAAACTCGATTCACATGTGTTCATTGAGTAAGTTCGACTAGTAAAATCATAGATTTAAATTTAAAGGAAACTCGACTCGTATCCACTCACTGAGTAAATTCGACTAGCAAAATCATGGATTTTGATTCTCACATATGTTATAATCTATGAAGTTAATTAGCATTATAATGTAAAAAAAGGAGCAAATTAAGATGAATATCTTACTTATAAATCACTATGCAGGATCTGATTATCATGGAATGGAATTTAGACCTTATTATATGGCTAGAGAATGGGTTAATATGGGCCACGAGGTAACTATACTTGCTGCAGATTTTTCTCATTTAAGAAAGAAAAATCCAGAAGTGAAAGAAGATTTTGAAGAAGAAATAATAGATGGAATTACATATATATGGGTAAAAACTCCAGAATATCATGGAAATGGTGTTGGAAGAATTAAAAATATAGCTACATTTATGTATAAATTAAGAATGAATTATAAGAAGATTGCTGATAAATATAAGCCAAATGCAGTAATAGCTTCTTCAACTTATCCTTTAGATATATATCCTGCACATAGAATTGCAAAGAGATCTAAGGCTAAGCTTTTCTTTGAAATACATGATTTATGGCCATTAACGCCAATGGAAATAGGGGGATATTCAAAGAGTAATCCTGCTATAGTTATGCTTCAAAGAGCAGAGGATTTTGCTTTTAGAAATTGTGATAAGATTATTTCAATTTTGCCAAATGCAGATAATCATATGAAAGATAGAGGCTTTAATACCGATAATTATGTGCATGTTCCAAATGGAATAATTGTTGGTGAAAAGAAAAATCCGATTATGGAAAAAACAATTGAGAGATTAAAAGGATTAAAGGAACAAGGTTATTTTTTAGTTGGGTATACAGGTAATCATTCACCAGCAAATGTTTTAGATACAATGCTTGATGCTGCTAAAAAAACCACTGAAAAAAATGTGAAATATATATTAGTTGGAAATGGAAATGTAAAGGATAAATTAATACAATATGCGAAAACAAACAATATAACTAATGTAGAATTTCTAGATCCGGTTTTAAAGGATAACATGGATAATGTACTACAACTATTGGATATTTGCTACATAGGTTTAAAAAAGCAAAATTTATTCAATTATGGAGTAAGTCCAAACAAATTATTTGATTATATGATGGCAGCAAGGCCAGTAATATATGCAGTAGAAGCGTCTAATGATCCAGTTAAGGATTCAAATTGTGGTATTACAGTGCCAGCAGAAAATTCAGATGCTGTAGTAAATGCAGTTATGAAAATTAAAAATTTAAGTGAAGAAGAAAAAAATAAAATGGGCCAAAATGGAAATAATTATGTATTAGCCAATCATACTTACCACGGACTCGCGGAAAAATTTTTAGATGCATTGAGCTAAGCAGCTTATTTTTAGAACTATTTGGTGTGAATCGGTTAAGCAGACGTCTCAAAAGTGAGAATCTATGATTTGATGATGGTCGCTTACTCTGTGAGTAGGGTTTCATTAATAAAGTATCTAAGAAATAACAGTTAATAACTTACATATTGACTAGTTGTTTTTTGAAGGTTCATAAGAATTTATTAAGAAATAAATTTTTATGAGCTAAATTGACTGAAAAGTTGTAAAATAGGAAATGTATAATGAAATAATTTTAGTGGGAGTAGATACATGAATAAATTTAATAAAGTAGTTAAGAGAATATTTGATTTTATATGCTCTACTTTAGGACTTATAGTTTTAAGCCCAATTTTGATTGCAATTGCAATTAAAATAAAAATTGGTTCTGATGGTCCGGTGTTTTTTAAACAAATAAGAGTCGGTGAAAAAAATAAGGAATTTCGAATTCTTAAGTTTAGAACTATGGTTGTAGATGCTGAAAAATTAGGAAGGCAAATCACAGTAGGAAATGATAACAGAATCACTAGAATAGGTGGATTTTTAAGGAAATATAAGTTAGATGAATTGCCACAATTAATAAATGTATTTAAAGGAGATATGAGCTTAGTTGGACCAAGACCGGAAGTACCCAGATATGTTAAACTTTATAATGAACAACAAAGAAAAGTATTAGAAGTTAAACCGGGAATAACTGATTTAGCATCAATTAGATACAGAGATGAAAATGATTTGCTTGGAGAAGCAGAAAATCCAGATGATTTGTACATAAATACAATTATGCCGGACAAACTAGCATTAAATTTAGAATATATAAAGAAAAACAATGTATTTTTTGATATTTATATAATACTTAAAACAATAGTAAAATGCATTTAGATCAGCTTAGAATTAAGAGTTAAGGAACAAATACATCTGGTATTTGGAATGATTAAAAGAAATATGAAATGCTAAGGCATTTCTATAATAATGCAATTTCCAAAGGAAATTGCACAATAACTATTAATTCATAACTCATAACTGAAAAAAAATCGGGGGTAAGTAAAATGAAAAAATTAAAATTTGCTATTATTGGTTGTGGAAGAATTTCTTATAAGCATGTTGAAGCTTTAGCTAAAAATAATGAGGAAGCAGAATTAGTTGCAACATGTGATGTAATTTTAAAAAATGCTGAAGCAAAGAGAGCTGAATACATAGAAAAAACAGGAGTAAATCCAGACGCTATTCATGCATATGCAGACTATAAAGAAATGTTAGAAAAAGAAGATATTGATGTAGTTACAATAGCTACAGAAAGTGGATATCATGCAGAAATTGCAATTTATTCTATGAAAAAGGGTGCAAGTACTTTAGTGGAGAAACCAATGGCTATGTCTATTGAAGATGCTAACGAAATGATTAAAGTAGCTAAAGAAAATAATGTTAAGCTTGGAGTTTGTCATCAAAACAGATTTAACAAGCCAATACAAAAATTAAGAGAAGCTGTAGAAGACAACAAATTCGGAAGATTAATTAATGGTACAGCAAGAATACTTTGGAACAGAAACATGGGTTACTATGACCAAGCTCCTTGGAGAGGAACATGGGCTTTAGACGGTGGTACACTTATGAATCAATGTATACATAATATTGATTTGCTTCAATGGATGATGGGTGGAGAAGTTGAAAGAGTATATGCTGAATGTGATACTTACTTAAGAGATATCGAAGCTGAGGACTTTGGAGCTGTAATTATAAGATTTAAAAATGGTGCTATTGGAATTGTTGAAGGTTCAGCTTGCGTTTATCATAAAAACTTAGAAGAAACATTAAGTTTGTTTGGGGAAACTGGAGCAGTATCAATTGGAGGTCTTGCAGTTAATGAACTTGAAACGTGGAGATTTGATGGTGAAGATGAAGCATCTATAAAGAATGAAGTAAATGTTAAGATAGATAATGTATATGGGGAAGGACATACACCTTTATTTAAAGATGTAATTGATTCTATAAATGAAAACAGAGATCCATTGGTTTCTGGAGAAGAAGGTAAAAAAGCAATGTCTATAATTCTTGCAGCATATAAGTCAAGAAAGACAGGAATGCCTGTTAAATTCCCATTTACAGATTTTAAAGCAATAGATATGGAAGATGATTTTAAAGGGAGAATAGAATACAGAAAATAATGAAAAATAAACTATAAAAATATGTTACTATTTAAGGAAGAAAAAAGAATATAACCTTTTAAGAAAGGATGATATGAAATGAAAGTAAAAAAAGCTATTATACCAGCAGCAGGTCTTGGAACAAGATTTCTACCTGCAACTAAAGCTCAACCAAAGGAAATGCTTCCAATAGTTGATAAGCCAACAATTCAATATATAATAGAGGAAGCTGTTGCGTCAGGAATTGAAGAAATCCTTATCATAACAGGTAGAAATAAAAAGTGTATAGAAGATCATTTTGATAAATCAATAGAATTAGAATTAGAATTAGAAAGAGCAGGAAAAGCGGAATTACTTGAAATGGTAAGAAACATTTCTGATATGGTTGATATACATTATATAAGACAAAAAGAACCAAGAGGCTTAGGTCATGCAATACATTGTGCAAAAACTTTTGTTGGAAATGAGCCATTTGCAGTTTTATTAGGTGATGATGTAGTTGATAGTGAAGTTCCTTGTTTAAAGCAATTAATTGATTGTTATAGTGAATATAACACTACTATTTTAGGCGTTCAAACTGTTGATAAAGAGAATGTTTCTAAATATGGAATAGTAGATGGAATTCATATAGAAGATAGAGTTTATAAGGTTAAAGACTTAGTTGAGAAGCCATCTGTGGAAGAAGCACCAAGTAATGTAGCCATACTCGGAAGATATATTATAACACCAGAAATATTTAATATATTAGAAAATACTAAGCCAGGAAAAGGTGGAGAAATTCAATTGACTGATGCATTGAAGACTTTAATTAGTAAAGAAGCTATGTATGCATATAATTTTGAGGGCAAGAGGTATGATGTAGGAGATAAACTTGGTTTTTTACAAGCCACTATAGAATTTGCTTTAAAGAAAGAAGAATTAAGAGAAGATTTTATAAAGTATTTAAATACTAAGCCTTGGGAAACAATACAGGAGAATAAATAAAAGATGAAAATATGTTATTTAGCAGATATTAATAGTGCTCATACTCATAAATGGTTAAATTATTTTGTGCATAAAGGATATGATATTCATGTCATATCACTTGGAGAAGGAGAATATGAAGGTGTTACAGTTCATTCTCTGGATGTGCAAGATAATATTATGAAGAAAACTTCTGAAAAGAACAAATTGGAATATTTAAAAAAGATAAAAAGGGTTAGATCTTTAATTAAGGAGATTAATCCTGATATACTTCATGCACATTATGCTAGCAGTTATGGATTATTAGGTGCTTTGGCAAACTATCATCCATATATAATTTCAGTATGGGGCAGCGATATTTATGATTTTCCAATTAAATCACCTATACATAAATTTATAATAAAATATAATTTAAAAAAAGCAGATTATATTTTATCAACAAGCAATGTGATGAAAATAGAAACTCAAAAATATACAAATAAAAATATACAAGTAACTCCTTTTGGTGTTGATATTAATAAATTTATTCCGAGTAGAACAGAAAAAGAAGAGATTGTTATAGGAACAATTAAAACTTTAGAAGAGAAATATGGAATACAATACTTAATTAAAGCTTTTAAAGAAGTTAAGGAAAAAAATAAAGATTTAAAACTTAAACTTAGAATTGGTGGAAGAGGAAGTCAGGAAGATTATCTAAAAGAATTAGTTAGGAAATTTTCTATAGATGAAGATGTAACTTTTTTAGGTTTTGTAAAGCCCAATGATGTAATAAAGGAATTTCAAAATTTTGATGTAGCAGTTTTCCCATCAACCCTTGATAGTGAAAGTTTTGGAGTTGCAGCAGTGGAAGCAGAAGCGTGTGGAACTCCGTTAATTGTAACGGATGTAGGTGGACTTATGGAGTCTACTAAACCTAATGTGACTAGTTTAGTTGCTAAGAAGAATTCAGTAGAAGATTTAGCTGAAAAAATAGAAATTTTAATAAAAGATGAAAAATTAAGACTAAAAATGGGAACTGATGCACGGAAATTCGTGGAAGAAAATTATAGTTTGGATAATAACTTTAACGATGTTGATAAAATTTATACACATATAAAAAAAGCGCAAAGCGCAATCAAGAACTTTCACATATAAAAAAGCGCAATAAAGAACTTATTAAGCACAATAAAGGAAAAAAGAAATTTCAAGACATTTATATATATATAATAATAGTACACTTTCATTTGGAAATTGTACTATTATTATGCCTTAAACTAATAATGTTTAGTGAACTTTTGAATTAGAAATTTTATGATAAAAATAAATAGGGAACTTAACAATATTACATTTAATACTGTATTACTAAATTGGATGAACAATACACATATGAATAAAAATATAAATATGCTTAAAAGCCAATGTATAAATTTCATTTTCGTATCTCCTTTTATTCTAAAACTAAATTTGCACTATTAGTTTATCCTAAGTTGAATGATGAAATTCATGAAACTATATATGCAAATTTATAATTTTAGTCTTAAAGAGTACGGTATAATAGTAACCATTTATACAGTAAAATAAGTGTATTCAATTATTTGATTAGTTGTAGTATAATTGTAATTAACTTTAAAATGATGATAAATAAAAGTTGTTAAATAATCATAATGGGGTTATGGTTTGAGGATGGTGGGAATAAATGCAGGATTATGAAAATCTTTATAGTGCATTAAAAATGGAATATGAGAACTATCAAATGTTTTCGGAAAAACATATACAAGATTTAAATCAAAAGAATGTTAAGTTAGAAAAAAGTATAGATTCATTATCTAATATAATAGAAGTGAGTAAGTATATAAATACTTTTTTTAGTAGTGATAATTTAATATCAATGATTAATGATATGATACTCGGAATATTAGGTGTCACATATTCGACTATATTTTTAATAGAAGACAGTGAATTAATTGTTAAAGCTAGTAATATTGAAAATATGAATATAAAATTAACATCAGAAGAGCTTTCATATATAAATAAGGAAGAAGAATTTTTAATAAATTCAGAAAAAATTTTAAAGCAAACAGGTGAACATAAAAGAGCGATACACTCTATTATGGGATCTCCAATTAAATTAAGAGATAAATTTATTGGATATATAATCGTGGAACATAATCTCTATAAATTTATGACTATAGAACTAAAGCTTTTCCTTAGATCAATTGCTAATCAAATCGCAATTGCCATTGAGAATTCTTTATTATACAGGGAATTAGAGAAAATAAATCAAAGAGATTCATTACTAGGCATATATAATAGAAAATACTTCTTTGAATTTTTAGAAAAAAATAAATATAAAAAAATGAAGGGAAAATTTGCTATAGTAATGATAGATATAGATGATTTTAAAAAGATAAATGATACTTATGGACACCAATTTGGAGATAAAATACTAATTAATACAGCAAAAATCGTAGGTGATGGGATAGATGAAGACGATATTCTAGCTAGGTATGGTGGCGAAGAATTTATTTTATATATTTCAAATTTTAATAACGAAAATAGTGTATATAATAAAATTGAAACCATAAGAAGTGCTATTGAAAGTAGCAAAGTTAGTTTTGATAATGAAAAAAAATTTGTAACAGCTAGTTTTGGAATTTCATTTTTCCCTTTAAATGGTATAGATATAAATGAATTAATAAAGACTGCTGATGATTTATTATATAAATCTAAGCAAAATGGTAAAAATAGAGTTTTGAGTGGACATATACTTAAAATTTAATAATATTATTATAAAACACTCTTATTTAACTTGAATAGGGGTGATTTTTAGTTGGTAGATAAGTATAATATTGAAAATTATATTATATGATTTAATAGTATATATAAGGTAGGGTGATTGTTTTATGGATAGTAAAAAGTTACTATCTTTGATAAAAAGGGAGGAAGGTATCAAGTTAGATTTTAAATTAAGATTAGAACTTTATAATGAAACTGGAAAGAAAGAATTAACTAAGGATATATGTGCTATAGCTAATTCAAGCGGTGGACGTGGATATATAATTGTTGGAATTAAAGATAAAAGCAAAGAGATTATAGGAATACAGGAAGATGATATATTTAAAGAAGAGCAAATACAACAAATAGTAACAACAAGATGTGAACCACCTATACCAATAGAAGTAGATTTCATTGATATTAAAAATAAGAAAATAGGTGTAATATCAATTTATGATGGAGAACAAAAACCTTATCAAGTAAGAGATAATGGGGCTTTTTATATAAGAAGGGGATCTACAACAGATGTAATGAGAACGCAAGAATTAATAGCTTTATTTGAAGAAAATTTAAGCTTAACCATTGAAACTTGTCCACTTATAAGAAGTGGGATTGATATGTTAAATATGGAATTAGTTAATAAGTACTTCGATAAAAAGGGAATTGAGATTAATGAAGAAAATAGAAGATTTTTATTATTGAGTGCAGGAATAGTATTTGAACATAAAGAAGGTTCATCTCTTAAATGCACTTATGGAGGATTACTTGTGTTTTCTGATAATAATTGTATATATATTCCCAATAATATGATAAAAATTACTGATAAATTAAATGATAGATATGGAGAAGTACACATAATTCAAGGAAATCTTTTGTCTATGGTTGATAAAACAGAAGAAAAAATAAAAGAAATTTTACCTAAAGGGTACCCTGTGCAAGCAATAATTGAAGCTGCAAAAAACGCAGTATTATATAGAGAGTACTTTGATTTAAACAAAATAATTGAAATAGTTATAGATAAAAATAGTATTGTAATTTCAAGTCCGGGTGAATTCATAGATGAAAATGCCAGGGGGAAGAGGGTTAACTACAATAAAAGGAATATATGGCTTTATGAAAAATTAATTACATTAGATGAAAAAAAGAGATTTCTTAATAGTGGAAGAGGATTTACAATTATTAAAGATGCATTTAAAAGAAAAGGTAGAGTTAAATTTATTAATTCTAGAGTAGAGCATAGTTTCAAAGTAATATTACCAGGGATTAATTCAGTTAACAATTAACAGTTAACATTTAACAATCTGGGAGCAAGCTCCTAGGGAGTTTGTAAATATTAATGTAAATAAAAAAATAATTTTTTTATTTTGGGTGGGATTAAAAATTGAGAAGCGATAATTGATAAGTGAGAAATGACAATTGATAGCCTAGAATTGTTGCCAAAACTTATGGTAAAAGATATACTATAATAAGTGATTCTAATATGGATAACATAATATTAGGTTATGAAATTATAAGGTTAACTTAGAAATTCATTTCAATATAATAAATTATTTTAAACAAGAAGATTTTAGGAGGTACTATAATGGCAAACGTATTAGACGAGTTATTAGAAAGAGGATACATAAAGCAATTTACTCATGAAGAGGAAACTAGAAAATTATTAGAAAATGAGAAAATAACTTTTTATATAGGATTTGATCCAACAGCAGATAGTTTACATGTAGGACACTTTATAGCGATGATGTTTATGGCACATATGCAAAAGGCTGGACATAGACCAATTGCTTTAATTGGTGGTGGAACAGCTATGGTTGGCGATCCAAGTGGTAAGACTGATATGAGAAAAATGCTTACAAAGGAAGACATTCAGCATAATGTTGATTCTATTAAAAAGCAAATGGAAAAGTTTATAGATTTTGAAGATGATAAAGCATTAATAGTGAACAATGCGGATTGGTTATTGAATCTTAATTATGTTGAGTTTTTAAGAGAAGTAGGAGTACATTTTTCAGTAAACAGAATGCTAAGTGCTGAATGTTTTAAACAAAGATTAGAAAAAGGATTATCATTCTTAGAATTTAACTATATGTTAATGCAAGGATATGATTTCTATGTTTTAAATCAAGAATATAATTGTAAGATGCAGCTTGGTGGAGATGACCAATGGTCTAATATGATAGCTGGTGTTGAACTTGTAAGAAGAAAAGCACAAGGTGAAGCAATGGCTATGACGTGCACTTTACTTACAAACAGCCAAGGACAAAAAATGGGTAAAACTGTTGGTGGAGCATTATGGCTAAATCCAGAAAAGACTACTCCATATGATTTCTATCAATACTGGAGAAATGTAGATGATGCGGATGTACAAAAATGTTTAGCATTATTAACATTTGTGCCAATGGATGAAGTAAGAAGACTTGGAAGCTTAGAAGGTTCTGAAATAAACAATGCTAAGAAAGTACTTGCATATGAAGTAACAAAATTAGTTCATGGCGAAGAAGAAGCTAAAAAAGCAGAAGAAGCAGCAGCTGCATTATTTGCTGGTGGAGCTGATATGTCAAACGTTCCGACTGTAACAATAACTAAAGAAGAAATTGGTATGTCAATATTGGATATTATGGCAAGCACTAAAATCTTACCATCTAAAAAAGAAGGTAGAAGATTAATTGAACAAGGTGGGCTTGCTATTAATGGAGTTAAGGTTGATGATGTAAAGAGAACCTTGAATAAAGAAGATTTTGAAGATGGAGCTGTTCTAATTAAAAGAGGTAAGAAGAATTATAATAAAATAGAAGTTAAATAATTTAACAGTATAGATAGGTTAGACTTTATGTTTAATCTATCTTTTTTATATCAATATCAATATTAATTTTGATGAAATGCAAGAATGACAAGACTAAAAATATAAGAGAAGAAGGAATGCTAGTAAATTTATAGAATTAAACTAGAAGAAAAGATTTAGTGAAGTCCTCTTAAACAAAACCGTAAAATTAATTATTAAAATATTTATGGAAAAAATTTTTATTAAAGATCTAAGATAATATAACATATTAAGAAAATAGAGAACTAAGGCGATGTCTTTTAGAAAAAGTACTAATGAAATATTAGTGTTGGTTCTAAATAAGTGAAAGGATAGGTTTAATATGCGTTTGGAAGAGCTAGTAAATAAACATTACGATCAATTAAATCAAAACGATATTCATATTTGGAGATATATTGTTAGAAATAAAAAGGAGTGTAGTAAGTTAACTATTGAAGAGTTAGCTGCTCTATGCAATGTATCGAGAACTACAATACTAAGATTTGCACAAAAACTTTCATTAAAAGGATTTAGTGAATTGAAAATATATCTTAAATGGGAAACATCTAAAGAAGTAGAAAAGGAAACAGATGCAATTAAAATCATGTGTGATGGATATACAAGAGCTATTAATGATGTGTCTAAAAGAGATTTTACTGGGGCATGTAAATTAATTTATGAAGCCAATAGAGTTTTTATTTATGGTTCAGGTGATATTCAAATGGTAGTTGCACGACAATTAAAGATGATGTTTTTACATGGAGGAGAGTGCTTATATGATTTTGAAGGGCTGTCTGTTGATGAAACATTTTTTAGTTTAGTAAATCCTAATGATTTGGTAATTCTAATATCTTTAAATGGAGAATCAAATAATGTGGTAGAGCTGGCTAAAAAAATGAAGTTGGGCAATGTAAAAGTATTATCTATAACCAAATTGAAAGATAATACTCTTGCAAGCTTAAGTGACGAGAACATTTATATAACTACATCTCAAATAAATTTTGATAGCAATATTAGAACATTTGAGTCTACTACAATTTTATATATTTTGGCTGAAATTTTGTTTGTAAATTATAGCTTATATAAAAAGAAGAGGATGCTTGAAATGTGATATATTAAATAAAAATAGAGTTTATAAGTATATAGTAATTAAATAAAGGAAAACAGTTTTATTATGTGATAGATAAAGAAACTGTTTTATTTTTGTATAATTCATTTAATAAAAGCTGTGAAAAATCACAATAGATGTGATAAAACACAGCTTTTGGAATAGGTGAACTAAAACGGTTACAAGTATTGAAAATGAGATTTGGTATGCTATTATATAACTTATCAAGACGTCTTGTAGGAAAATAAATGAGGAGGTATTAAGGGTATTATGATGAAAAAAATTCAACGATTTGGTGGAGCAATGTTTACACCAACGTTATTGTTTGCATTTGCAGGTATAGCAGTAGGTTTTTCAATTTTATTTCAAAATCAACAAGTTATGGGGAGTTTAGCAAGTAAGGATGGAAATTGGTATAAGGTTTGGGACGTTATTGCTTCAGGGTCATGGGCAGTATTTATGCAGCTACCATTACTCTTTGTAATTGGTTTGCCAGTAGGACTTGCAAAAAAGCAGAATGCAAGAGCTTGTTTAGAGGCATTGGTAACTTATTTAACTTTTAACTATTTCTTGTCTTCAATATTAACTTATTGGGGTCCAAATTTTGGAGTGGATATGAGTGCAGCAGTAGGAAGTACAAGTGGACTTGCTATGATTGCAGGGATTAAAACATTAGATACAGGAATGATGGGAGCATTAATTATATCAGGAATTGTAATTTATATCCATAATAAATATTTTGATACAGACTTACCGGAAATATTGGGTATATTTAGGGGATCATCATTTATTGTAATGATAGGATTTTTTGTTATGCTTCCTCTGGCTTTACTATTTGCTTTTGTGTGGCCTAATGTTCAAATCGGTATGCGTTCTATGCAAGGATTTTTCGTTTCATCAGGAGCTTTTGGTGTTTGGGTATACTCTTTCTTAGAAAGAATATTAATTCCAACAGGACTACATCATTTTGTATATTCTCCATTTGTATATGACAATGCAATTGTTCCAGGAGGTACAGCTGTATATTGGCCAACACATTTAAGTGAATTTGCAACATCTGCAAAATCATTAAAAGAAATGTATCCAGTTGGATTCTCATTATCAGGTATGTCTAAAGTATTTGGTTCAATTGGTATTTCTTTAGCCTTTTATAAAACTGCAAAACCTGGAAAGAAAAAAGTGGTTGCAGGATTGATGATTCCAGTTGCATTAACAGCAATATGCACAGGTATCACAGAACCAATAGAATTTACCTTCTTATTTATTGCACCAGCACTATTCTTAGTACACTCTTTACTTGCAGCAACCGTTGCTACTGTAAGTTTTGCATTTGGAGTTGTTGGAGATTTTGGAGGAGGACTTATTAATTGGTTTGCATTAAATTGGATACCGCTCGGAAGCTATCATCTAAATACTTATATAACACAGGTTGTTATTGGATTAATATTCTCTGCAATTTGGTATTTTGTATTTGTATTTTTAATTGAGAAATTTAATTTTAAAACACCAGGTCGTGAAAGTGATGATGAAGAAGCAAAATTATATTCTAAAAATGAATATAAAGAAATGAAGGGACAAGAAAAAGGTAATTCATCTGAAGGTTCAAAGGCTGAAAATTCAAATACTATAAAGGCTAGACGTTTCTTAGAATCATTAGGTGGAAAAGAAAATATTGAAGATGTTACAAATTGTGCAACTAGACTAAGGCTTACAGTGAAAGATGCAGCTAAAGTTGCTCATGTTTCAGAATTTAAAAAAGCAGGTGCACATGGACTTGTTATAAATCAAAATGCAATTCAAGTTATAGTTGGGTTATCGGTTCCAACAGTAAGAGAAGAATTTGAAAATTTATTGTAATGAAAGAAGGATAAAAAATGAAGAAGAATTCAGTACTTATAGCGGGTGGAGGAAGTACTTATACACCTGGTATTGTAATGACATTGTTGGAAAATATGGAAGAATTTCCAGTTGATCAAATTAAATTATATGACAATGATGCAGAGAGACAAAAAACTTTAGCAGAAGCTTGCAAAATTATTGTAGCAGAAATGGCTCCAGAGGTTAAGTTCTCATATACAACAGATCCTAAAGAAGCATTTACAGGCGTAGATTTTGTTATGGCACAACTTCGAGTTGGGAAATATGCAATGCGTGAAATGGATGAAAAGATACCATTAAAACATGATGTGGTTGGACAAGAAACCTGTGGACCAGGTGGAATTGCTTATGGTATGAGATCAATTGGACCTGTCATTGAAATGATTGATTACATGGAAAAATATTCGCCAAATGCGTGGTTATTAAACTATTCAAATCCTGCGGCAATAGTAGCAGAAGCAACTAGACGTTTAAGACCGAATTCAAGAATTATTAATATTTGTGATATGCCAGTTTGTCTTGAAGCAATAATGGCAAGAGTATTAAAGTTAAATTCAAGAAAAGATATGGAAGTAAGATATTATGGTTTAAATCATTTTGGATGGTGGACAAGCATTAAAGATAAAGATGGAAATGATTTAGTGGAAAAAATTAAAGAACATGTTAGAAAAAGAGGTTATACAGAAGATATTCCAGCAGGTCAACATAAAGAAGAAAGCTGGCTTGAAGCAATGAGAGCAGCAAAAGATCTTTTGGAACTTGAACCAACAACCCTACCAAATACCTATTTAAAATATTACTTAATGGCTGATGATACGGTTGAACATTCTAATAAAGATTATACAAGAGCAAATGAGGTCATGGATCGTAGAGAAAAGGATATTTTTAAAACTTGTAACAAAATCATAAAAGATGGAACAGCAAAGGGCTGTGGAATAGTAGCAAGTGAACACTCATCTTATATTATAGATCTTGCAAAAGCACTTGCCTATAATACAAAGGAAAGAATGTTATTAATAATTGAAAATAGAGGGGCAATAGAGAATTTTGATAGAACTGCAATGGTTGAGATTCCTTGTATTGTAGGTAGAGATGGATATGAACCATTGGTTATGGGTTCAATTCCAACCTTCCAAAAGGGTTTAATGGAGCAGCAGGTAGCTGTTGAAAAGTTAACTGTTGAAGCTTGGATTGAAGGATCATATCAAAAATTATGGCAAGCTATTACAATGTCAAAAACAGTTCCAAGTGCAAAGGTTGCAAAATTAATCTTAGATGATTTAATTGAAGCAAATCAAGGATATTGGCCAACACTAAAATAATATTTTTAGATAAAAGAATTTTGTAAATTGAGTCATTGATATTAAGTAATTATGTAGTAATTAATTTATTTAGTGAACATGGAATAATATCAATGACTCATTATAACAATAAATTTATTTATCGTTATGAACATGACAAAACAACTATCGAGGAGTGTAATTATGTTTAAATTTTTAAAAAAGTCACATTCAACTCAAATAATTAAAGCACCTATATGTGGAAAGTGTATTTCAATCGAAGATGTTAAGGATGAGGTGTTTTCTACGAAGATGTTGGGAGACGGTATTGCCATTAATGCAACAGGAGATACAGTTTATGCCCCTGCAGATGGGGTGATTACTACAATTGTAAATTCAAAACACGCTTTTGGTATCAAACTTAATAATGGATTAGAAATGTTAATACATGTTGGATTAGATACTGTAAAACTAAATGGTGAAGGATTTTCAGTACTAGTAAATGTAGGTGAACAAGTAAAGCAGGGAACACCAATTATAAAAATTGACCGTAATTTTATTGAATCTAAAGGAATGACATTGGTCACACCAGTTATTATATTAGAAAGTGATAAATATGATATACATAAATGTGCAATTGGACAAGACGTAGTTGGAGCAGAAAGTACTGTTATAGAATATAAACTAATATAGTAAAAAGATATAAAACAACAAAGGATATCAATAGAGATATAACATTTAGGGAGTAACAACGTGGAAGAGAAGAAACAAAAATATTTATATATATTCTTATATGTATTTACGTATATAGCATTTTCCTTTGCTATGACGCAGTTTACACCATTCCTATCAAAGCTTGGTTATAATTCGATGGAAAGAGGAATATTACTATCATCTTTTGCCGTTATGACAATTATACTACAAATGGTATTTGGATTTTTATCAGATAAGTATAAAACAGTTAAGAAGTTTATGGCACTTATATTGTTGATTTATGGAAGTGTAGCATATTTATTTTATACAAAAGAAGTACAAGCATTTACTTATCATATGATTGCTATTGCATTTACTGGAGGACTTATTAATACTAGTTGCGGATTAAGTGATACTTGGATACTCGCAAGTAATGAGTATTTAAGAAAAAGTCTTTCTTTTATAAAGGCTTTTGGATCTATTGGTTGGGCAGCAGGGAGTGTTATACTCCCTACAATTATTCTTAAGTTTGGATATAGTGGTGTAAGCAATTGTATTTTAATTTTATGCACTTTTTCATTAGGGATAATGTATTTTATAGATGATGTAAAGAAAATTCATAATAGTGATGTGGAAAAAGCACGAATGGCTGACATAAAAGAATTAATACTCAATAAAAAATATAGCTTATTGGTATTTGTACTTTTGTTAATGAATTGTGTTATTATAGCTAATAATAGCGCAGTTGTAGATAAAATGCTTATATTAGGAGCTACAGATTTGCAAATTGGTTATAAGTGGTCAATTCAGTCTGTTATAGAGATTCCAACATATTTACTAGGAGGTTATCTTTTAAGAAAATTTGATCATTATTTTCTATTAAAGGTTTCTGCAACTTCATTAACAATTCAATTTATTTTATTTGGAGTTTGCAATAGTGTGATAGGTATTATTATATTTAGTATATTTCAAATGTTCACAATGCCATTAATAATGATTGCTTCAAAAACCTTAATATATGAATTAACTAGTGATAAAATGAAATCAACTGGACAGTTGTATGCAATGAGTATTTTTGGAGGTGTATCATCACTTCTGGTACCAGTCTGTGCAGGCACAATAACAAGGTATTTTAATGTAAATATTACATTGTTTATTGCAGCTTCTTTGTCAGCTATAGCTTTTATGCTAATAAATGTTTTAAAAAAGATATAATTGAAAAGAAGTTATTAGAGAATATAAATAATTTAATTAAGGATATTTATATAGGGTTAAACAAGAGGCAGTTGAAAAATAGAAATTAAAATTTTATTTTTCAACTGCCTCTTGTACTTGATAAGTAAAATTTAGTCTAATATTTGTTATTATTCAAATTAATACAAAATATTTTTTGTCTAGTTTCAATATCTTTACAAAAACGCTTTATAAATTTATATTAAAACTAATATGTTTGATAAACATATGAAAAAATAGTAATGTATAAGTAAATTGAACTTTAATAAGCTGAAATATAATGTAACAACATTATATTTTTAAGTTAATTTATACTATTTT
>Ga0302161_10000129_pt1 | contig 17638 bp, 16 predicted proteins | sample I_Fen_E2_1_FD_193498 | JGI IMG/M metagenome (GOLD analysis project Ga0302161, IMG submission 193498) | Peat permafrost microbial communities from Stordalen Mire near Abisko, Sweden - I_Fen_E2_1 | ecosystem: Environmental > Terrestrial > Soil > Wetlands > Permafrost | place: Sweden: Abisko...
TAAGATGTAAAATAATCATATAATTTCAGATAGTTAAATACTCTAATTTGAAATAGAAAATGTGCATAAATTGAAAAACCTACTTATAAAGCTAAATCTGATAATATAGATGGTTTTAATGGATTTAATTAATACAGATATAATCATTAGTATGGTTAAAGCCTAATGATATAAATAAATTGCCCTTTCTATTAAGTAATATCATATCAACATTAAAAATTAAAATAAATCTAGGTATATTCTAATGTAACAATATCATAAATGAAATGAACAAGAAGGAAATATTCACTGAAATAGATAATTGAAATTAATGGAGGCATAAGTTGCAACCTGAAAACAAAAAAACATGTATTATGGTACAAGGAACCTCGTCAAATGCGGGTAAAAGTGTTGTAGTCGCAGCGTTATGCAGAATATTCGCAAAAAGGGGTTACAGAGTCGCCCCATTTAAATCCCAGAACATGTCCCTTAACTCTTACACAACAAATGAAAATGCAGAAATTGCAATGGCCCAAGTACTTCAGGCAGAGGCAGCAGGTGTAGAACCTTCTTACAATATGAATCCAATACTCCTTAAACCAAAAGAAGACTTCATATCACAAGTTATTGTTCATGGCAAACCCGCAGGAGATATGAACTTCTACCATTATCAAAACAACTTCAGACAAGAAGCTCTTGAAGCCATTGAAAGTTCCTTAGAAGCATTAAAAAATGATTATGATATTATAGTTATTGAAGGGGCAGGTTCACCCGCAGAAATAAATATGCTAGATAAGGACCTTGCTAACATGCAGATCGCAAGAATGGCAGATGCGGATGTAATCTTAGTAGCTGATATTGATCGTGGAGGAGTCTTTGCATCAATTGCTGGAACATTCTCTCTTCTGCCAGAAGCAGACAGAAAGAGGATTAAGGGAATTATAATTAACAAGTTCAGAGGAAACTTGGACATACTCATTCCAGGAATACAACAAATTGAAGGCATCGTTGGTGTACCTATTTTAGGCGTATTACCCTACGATGATGGCCTTAAACTTCCCGAAGAAGATTCAGCTTCATTAACTGAACACAAGTACAGTAAAGATGGTAGAATCCAGATTGGAGTGATGAGGCTTCCAAGGATATCCAACTTCACCGACATAGATCCTCTAGAGTATGAACCAGACATTTCAATAAAACTAATTGAATTGGATGATGAAATTGGTGACGTTGACGCCATTATAATTCCTGGCACAAGGAACAGCATAAGCGACTTAGTAGCATTAAAAAAATCAGGATTAGCAGACGACATCAAGTGTTTATCGACTCAAATTCCGATTTTTGGGATATGTGGTGGTTACCAGCTTCTGGGAAATAAAATATTAGACGAAAACTTTCAAGAATCAAAGTATGGAAGTATTGATGGTTTAGGACTTCTCGATGTTCAAACCAGATTTGGTGAAGTTGATAAAATAGTTACACAAAGTCATGGGACAGTAATTGGCAATGGAATCTTTGAAGGTTTAAAGCGAACTAATGTAACTGGTTATGAACTTCACGAAGGAATAACTTTATTAGGAACTTCTGAACCTCTTTTGAAGATAAGTGAAGGATTTGGGAACAACAAAGAGTCAGGTTTTGATGGTGCAGTAAATGGTCTGACGGCAGGAACATATTTTCATGGAATATTCCACAACTTTCATTTTAGAAGGTTCTTCACTGATTATTTAAGGAGTAGAAAGGGTTTTGTAAAACTTGGGTTTGTAAACGATAATTTTGAAGAAATGAAAATGTTTTCATTAGACAGGCTAGCTGAGATAGTTAGTGAAAATATTGATATGAAAATTATTGATGAGAAAATAGGTGAAAAATAATAATTAAAAAAAAAATTATTTTGTGAATTTTTTGGTTACAGTTTTTATAGCATGAGTTTTAACAAGAATAGATATTCTATCTCCATTTTTAAGCATCATACCATCTTTTGGTATTGTTATATCACCATTTTTATGAATTGCAGCTATAATGTAATCATTGGTAGGACTTATTTCACCTATTTTTTTTCCGAACATCTTATTGTTATCAACTGTGAGCTCAAGGAGTTCAGCATTGCCCTTTCCAATTACTATAAGATCCGCTATCTTAGGCCGAGTTATCAGCTTTTCTAAATAGCCTGCAGCAGTGATTTCAGGACTCACAACAACGTCTATTCCAACTTTACGAAAAGCATCATCATGATCTGGATTGCTGACTCTTGCAATTACCTTTTTGATCTTGTAATCCTTAACAAGAATGCAAGAAAGCAAATTTGCCTCGTCATTTCCTGTTGCTGCAACGAAAACATCTGCATCTGCAATATTTGCCTCCAAAAGAGTTTTAATATCTGTTCCGTTTCCACAAATAACCATGGCATCAAGTTCGCTAGCAGCGTTGACGCATAAATCTGAATCATTTTCAATTAGAGTAACATCATGACCAACTGCTACCAAAGAAGTAGCCAGTCTTAACCCTACCCGTCCACCACCCATTATCACTATATACATAGTTATACACCAGTTTAAATTCTGAAAATATATTTTTTAAACACTTAATTGAGATTCTTATAAAGATTTTTATAAAATTAACAAATCTTTTCCTCTTTTGAACTAGCTAATATATATATGTATAGTAATAGTATCACAGATTAAATCCTGTTTAAAGGATTTTATAGCGCATTAATAGTTTATTTGTCTTGAAGATACCAGAACTCCCGTAATCCTCAAAAGTAACAGTAACCTAAAAACTTATATATCATAAACCCAAAACCATGGTATGTTGTCAAAAACTTTCTATGCGGCGTTAGTCCAGCCTGGTTAAGACTCTGGCCTGCCACGTCAGTGACCCGGGTTCAAATCCCGGACGCCGCATTGCGGTTGTAGTCTAGTCTGGTTAGGACTTGGGCCTTCCAAGCCTACGACCCGGGTTCAAATCCCGGCAGCCGCATTCTTTAAATATATTATAGACCATTAAATCCTTATTTTTGCTATTGTATGTATTTTATATCTTTAATATTTAATCAAGAATATTTTAGTTCTCATCAGCAATTATAAAGCAAATTTTTTAATTTTGTTTAATTTATAATTTCATGAAAAAAAATATTATAGATATAAATAGTTCAATCTCAAATGATAATACGAAAATACTTATTTATAATAAAAAGATTTCGAATTAATCTTAAATCTTTTTTGAACTGCCTTTTTGAAAATAAAATTTTTGAGTATCTGTTACACATTAAATACAAAATTTAAAAATTCATAATTGAATAAAGATTAATTTTAGACGGGTATCAACAGTTCTGCAGCTACCATCCTGCATATGTCTGTTTTAGTTATTACACCGACGGGTTTATCATCTTCAAGAACCAATAAACCGGATACATCTGCTCTAACCATCAAATTTGCAGCGTCTTCAATTCCATTGTGTGAATCTATTGTCATAACATCCTCAGACATTATATCTGATATCTTTAGGGTAGTTATTTCCTTGTTGGTGGGCCGCAAACTTCCAAGAACACCTATGAGATCTGAATAAGATACTACACCCTTAGGATTATCTTCACTATCCAAAACAAATAATCTTCGCACCCCTTCCTTATACATCTTTTCAAATGCTTCTAATGGTCTTATTTCCGGGTTTATCGTTATTACACCCTGATTCATGGCTTCTTTAACTTCCATTATACCCCTCCGGATATTCTTACCCAATTATATTGAAATCTTAATATTAAGATATTGTTGGATATGATTAATAATTATTGCTAAGTTTGTTAGATCAAAAGTTCAATTTTAACCCTATGGAATCAGAATATAATTTTTTTTTCAACTTCGGTATAGTTGAACAATGATCAAAAAACCTTCTTGAAATCTTGTTATTTAATCAATATTTTAATAATGAGGATAAGAGTAAAAAGTATTAAGTATTAATTTTATATATATTGAATGTGAATTATTTCTATAAAAATTTGAAATATTTAGGGGATGTGGCAAATAAATAAACTCGCTATTGAGGACAATATTTAAATATTGCCAAATTTAGTATTATGGTATTATAAATTGGGAGGGAAATATTGTGATGAGAATAAGCATGTCATTACCTAAAAAATTACTAAATGAATTTGACGAAGTTCTGAAGGATAGAGGATATCAATCAAGGTCAAAAGGGATAAGAGACGCTTTAAAAGATTACATAGTTCGATATCAGTGGATGAATGAGATGGAAGGCGAGAGAATAGGGATACTTGCTGTTATATATGACCATCATTACACAGGTGTAATGGAAGATCTCACTGACATTCAGCACGACTACAGAGATTATATCAACGCTGTTATGCATGTTCACATGACAGAAAAATACTGTTTAGAAGTTGTTGTTGTTAAAGGAGACGTTAAATACATACGCGACTTAACAGAAAAGATTATGAGATTGAAAGGTGTTGAACACGTTAAACTCACAAGCACAGCAAGCGGTGAAAAAATAGAATAAATTCTTCATCAAATTAAATCTTATAAGGTAATAGGATTTGAGATATGGAAGATTAATATTATTATATATGTCATTCTTAATAATCAACAATGAAATTAAATCTATTGAAGGTGTAATAAACGTCCTATCACCATAACCTTACATCTGACTCTGCCAGATTGGCTGGATTTTATGAAGCCATTTCAAAAAAAGCTAAGGGTATTGTATACGACTTAGGGACAGGTTCAGGAATTCTTTCCTCATGGGCTGCTCCCCACGCAGAATTTGTTTATGCAGTTGAAATTAACAAATCCATTGCAGAAAGAGCACGAGCAAATCTTAAAGATCTTGAGAATATTGAAGTTATTTGTGCTGATGCAACAAAACTCTCTTTTTCAAATAAAGCCAATGTTATTATCTGTGAAATGCTGGACACTGCACTAATAGATGAAGAGCAAATTCCAGTTCTTAACTCTGTTAGGAAATATTTGAAGGATGGTGGGATAACTATTCCCTATGGTATTATTAACTGTATAGAACCTATCCAAGTTGAAACAGAATATATCTGTTACGAAGAGGATGGACATCCCCAAAATCGGGTTTTAGGAGAACCACTATTCTACAGTAGAATAAATTTTTTGAGCTATACCCCTGAAACCTTCAATGAGTATCTTGATATTAAGATAAAAACTTCAGGAATTGTTTCAGGTGTTAAAATAACTACTTTCACTTTAATAACAAATAATATTATCTGTGGGCCAACACCAATGTTAAACCCCCCGTTAATCATACCTGTTGAAAGAACAAAAGTATATCCAGGTAATAAATTACAATTAAACCTAATTTATGAGATGGGTGGAGGATTAGGAAGTGTTAGAGCAAGAATTAAAAAGATTCACTCAAGATCATAGGAAAATAATATTTTTATGTATTGGCAATGATATGCGTGGAGATGATGCATTAGGGCCGCTCATAGCCGAAAATTTGGCAGAATTATTTATAGAACAACAAGAACTTATGGTTATTAACGCTGAAACCGTGCCTGAAAACTATACAGGACTCATAAGAAAAGAGATCCCATCCCATATAATCTTCATCGATGCGGTTGAGATGAAAATGAACCCTGGGCATATAAGACTTGTTCAAAGTGATGAAATTGCAGATTACAGCATATCAACACATGCAATGCCCCTATCATTTATGATCAAATATCTGAAATCCTTTACAGATGCCAGCATGTTACTTATTGGTATACAACCAAAAAATATGGAAATGTCCAATACTATCTCAGAAGAAGTTAAAAATAGTGTAGAAGAACTTACTGAAATTATAAGAAAAAATTTCATATTATAATATATTGAAGGTTGATAATATTCTGTATAAAATAATTTTAATTTTTATTAATGTCCACAATTAGAAGATAATAAACCACAACCATATATAAATAAAGGTTGAATAATAAAAAAAAGAATTAAATTCCTAATTTAATAGTTAAATCAGTAAATTTTACATAATCAAGAGTATTCTAAACTAATTTGTGATAAAATGAAAATACTTTTTATAGGGGCCCGTCTATTCGATGATGTAGCACTCTACACCAGGAAAAATTCAATAAAAAGCATTATTACCGAGTCAAATCCCCAATCTTCCAACTTGAAACTCGCAGATTCACATTACATAGTTTCAAGGGGAATGGATGAACCTATGAAAATCGCTATTCAAGAAAATGTGGATGGTGTTGTTCCATTAATAGGGATTGATGGACCTCTTGTTGAAGTAGCAATTATGAAAGAGGAATTAGAAGGGGATTATGGAATTCCTGTAGTATCATCTCCAGTTTCAGCTACTAATATATGTGTGGACAAATATAAAACCAAAGAATTTTTTGTTGAAAATGAAATTAAAACTCCAGAATTCGTTAAAATAACAAAAAATGGTATTAATCATATTTTAAATATGGATCATCAAGCTATAGTCTTAAAACATGTCACAGGACAGGGAGGATCTGGAATAAAAATAATACCATCCATAGGAGATATCAAAGAATATCTCCATGAATTTGAAAATGGAATTGCTGAAAAATTCATTGAAGGGTTTGAAGTTTCCATCGAAGTATTGAGATGGAAAGGAAAAACTGTACCACTTGTGCCGGTTTATAAAGGAAAGACTACAATTGAAGGCATTCATCCACTAAAAAAGATTAAAAAAGCCCCCTTAGATATCGAAGGTATTAATAATCATAAAAATAATCTGAAAATTCAGGAAATTGCCGTTAAAATAGCAGATACTTTGGGGTTAGAGGGCACAGCTGATATAGATATCATATTTGACTGTGAAACACAAGAAAATAATGTAATAGAAATCAATGCCCGGCCCAGTGGTACGAGGTACATCACATGCGCTGCAACAAACGTGAATATTATGCATGAACTAATTGATATGGCCTCAGGAATGTGGGATCATATAAAACTTAAAAATAAGATCAAAAATTATTCCGCAATTGAAATACCCGTTGGAAATCATTTATCGAACAAAAATAACTACAAATTCAGAGATTTTAATCATGAAAATTCTTGGATCATCCACGGACCTGATAATCATGAACGTGTAACTATTCGTGGTAAAACAATACCAAATGCAGTTAAAACAGTCGAAGATCTAGAAATTTTAAAATAATTTCTTCAATTTCTGTAAATATATCAACAATATAATTAAGTGAACTGATTTATTAAAAGTATAGTAAAGAAGATTAGTCATAAATTAGTTAATTGCATCTATTATGCAAATTCATTCCTAATGAAATTATAAGGTGGTATTTTGAGTAATATTCTAGTACAAGTTATCATATTTTTAGTCGCATTCATATCAACAACCCTTTTCACACTATTTGTAAAGAAGATGTTGAAATATGCTGACGTTAAGGACAATCCCATAGTTACAGAACACAGTCATAAAGCAGGCACCCCTACAATGGGAGGAGTTGCTATACTCCTAGGAGTTCTTCTGTTAGCATGCGTTTACTACACTGATAAAAACCTTGTTTTAACCATCTTGATCATGATGACCGCTGGAATCATTGGATTAATGGACGATCTTATAGGACTCAAAACCAAAGAAATTCAAAAAGTTATCAGGAATATAAGCCCAAACCCCATTGAAATTGGTAGGTTAACTCTTAAAAATGGCGAAAATGCCAGGGTAACTACACCTAAAGCCAAAAAAGATTTGGAATATCTCTTAAAAAATAATTTAGTCGAAATAACAGGTGAAGCACCTATAAAAAGTGAAATAAAAGAAAATGAGAAAATTTTAGCCCAAATACTGGTTTCTTTGTTTCTTATTGCATCAGGTGCTGTTAGTGCTTCGGTGCTTGGATTTAACATTGGACTGTTTGTAATACCCATTGTAATATGTGGTATAGTAGGATCTATAAATTCAGTTAATCTTATCGATGGAATGGATGGTCTTGCAGCGGGGATAATTGCAATTGCATCTATTGCATCGGCAATATTTGCAATATCAATAGGAAACGCAGGAGGGTCTATACCGTTTATTGTACTTGCTGGAGCCTGCTTTGGATTTCTTATATTCAACAGGTACCCTGCAAGCATTTTCATGGGAGATACTGGTTCATTTGCCCTTGGAGCAGGATACATTACAGCGGCATTCCTTGGAGATGTTGTATACTTTGCAGTGATAGCAATTGCAGTTCCGATAATTTCTGTAATTGTGAGCCTCCTCCACAGGGCACATATCATCAAACTGCCTGTTGAACCACTTCACCATACTCTACACTACAAAGGTTTATCAGAGATGAAAATTGTGTTATTATACTGGGCTGCTACCATAATAGTTTGTGCAGTTGCTTTATACGGATACAATGCAATTTAATTGTAACAATTAGGAATTAGTTAAAATGATGGAGATCACTACATCTTACCTGGCCAAAGAAGTGAAAGGAAATCTGCTTGGAAATATAAAACCTGTTAAAGGTATTTTCACTTTCCTCAATCAAGCCAAACCGGGTGACGTTGTTATAAGGCACTGGGTTAATGAGATAGGAGTTAAAATAGCCGCAAAAAAAGGAGTTTCGTGTATTATAACCCAGAATCCAATTGGAAAGACCATTAAAACTGCTGAAAAACTTGATATTCCCATTATAATTACGCCTAAAATTGAATTTGCCAATGCATTTGCAATAAAATGGGCTGTTAAAAGTTTCGCTAAAGACTCCCTTCGAGTAGTGGTAACAGGAACAAATGGCAAATCCACAACAGCACATATGATTTACAGCATATTAAAAAGGGCAGGGTACAGTACTTATACCAATACAGATGCAAAATCGGAATTTAACACCTTGATTGATCCTGTTGTTGCTAAACAACTGGCTGAATTCGAAAATCTTAAGAAAAAGCCCATTCAGGCCATGGTTATTGAAGTTTCAGAAGTTCAGGGATGGTTGGATAAACTCATGAAAGACCATGCACGTCTCATGACATCTGCAGTTGATCCTAGAGTGCTTGTAATTACAAATGTAGGTTTAGATCATATAGGTCTGGTTAATTCCATTGATGAAACATTTAATGAAATATATGGATCTTTAAAAGCCATATCATCCCGATCAGACGAGAATAATAGTGATAAGGACAGTTTAAAAAATAATTATGCTGTTTTAAATTCTGATGATCCACTATTAAGGAAAATGGGAGAGCTTGTAAAAGAAAAAGACGGTATTAAACTTTCATTCTACGGAAGTAACGGACAAGTATCTGAATATCCGAATATAATCCTTAAATCGGATGGTATTTACCTTGGTGAAAATTTGTTTATGAAAACTGAAGAACTACCATTCAAAACTAAACACTTCTTGCAAAATACTATGGCCGCAATAGGAGCTTGTTTAACTTTAAATATTGATTTAAAAATCATTAAAAGAGCAGTATCATTTTATAAACCTCTTAAGAGAAGGTTTACTATACTTGGGAATGATCCACTTATAGTTGATGATTTTGCCCACAATCCAGACGGTATAATTGCTACTATCAAAAGTACTGCAAAAATGTGTGAAGGAGTACTTTATGTTGTATTTGCAATTAGAGGTTCCAGAGGTGAATCAATTAATAGATTAAATGCAGAAGCACTAGTTAAAGGCCTCGAAAACATTGATCATCATATTGTTGTAACAAGCAGTAATGAAGTAGTTGATGATGCAAACACAGTCCAACCAGGAGAAAGGGAAATTGTACTTAAAACTCTAACGGAACATGATTTGAATTGCATATTTAAAGAAAATTTAAATCCTGCACTGGAATATATAATAAAATCCGCAAAAAAAACTGATACAATACTACTTATAGGCGCTCAGGGAATGGATCCTGCAAGTAATGCTTTAAGGAAGATTAATAAATTTAGAAAATAAAAATATTTGATTAGCTAATTTTTTATAATATTTCATTCAAATATTTTAATCAATTTATTATAAAAAATTCAAATTTACCTTTTGTTGACTATTTTCTTAATTTAAAATTCATTGAATTATATTGATTTAATGAATCTCGAAGACTATCCATGATAATAAATAACTTAATATAAATGAGAAATTGAGATAAATAATAAATAAACAGATGATATTAAAGTAATTTTAATCAAATTTACAGAACAATTAATGGGTAATAAACAAATCTGAGGAAATAGTTATGGACTGTATAATAATTGGAGCTGGTAATGCTGGACGTCCAGTCGCAAGGATACTTAACCACACCGGAAATCAGGTTATTTTAACTGACAGGAAATTATTTGAAGAATTTTCTCCTGGGGTTCAAGAAACCCTAAAAATAATGGAAAATGAAGGTGTAAAACTAATGTTAGGTTCAGATGCCTCTTTAGGAGTTGAAAAGGTAAGTTATGCATATATCTCCCCTACTGTTCCAGAAAATTCTCCAATAATAAAGTTGTTGAAAGATAAAAAAGTTGAAATACTAGGAAACGAGTACATCTCAACAGTTATAAATGATCTACTGGATTTAGATATTATAGGAATTACAGGAACTCTTGGAAAAACCAGCACCACACATATCCTGTCTGAAATCTTCATGGAAGCAGGTTACAGAGTCTGGACATGTTCATCTAGAATGGGGAACTTACTGAGTGAGGTTATTGTAGATGGGATTGTAAATGGACTTCACAAGAAAAACAACATTGCAGTGCTAGAACTTCCCCATGGAACTTCAAGGCTCATGTCCAAAGTGGATCTTAATGTTGGTGTAATTACCAACATTTACCCGGATCATTTGGATGAATTTGACTATTCAATGGAGAAATATGTTACGCGTAAACTTTTCATAGCAAATTCTAGTAAAATTTTGGTTTCTGGACTTCAGTGTATGGACTATTTTGAAACTTTAAGGGACGACACAATTTATTACTGTCATGGAAATAACAATCATTGCGATGTTAATGGAAATTTAAAGGACAGAATATTGGATATAACATATGATATACATGGAATGAAACTTAAGGGACATTTTAAAACATCATTCAATTTACTTGGATATTACTTTGAAAATTCTATTGCTGCTTCTGCTGCTGCGCTGGCTTATGGACTGGATGAAGATTCAATAATCAAAGGTTTAAAAAGTTTTAAAGGAATTGCTGGACATATGGAATATATTGGAAATTATAAGGGAAGAGATGTCCATTTTGATGCAGCATTTGTGCCTGAAGGACTTATAAAAACTCTTGAAAGTTTTAACAACCAAGAACTAATTGTTATCATTGATAATCCGGATAGTACCAACCCAAGAGACAAATATAAAATTGGAGAAATAGTTGGAAGGTACTCTAAGGTAATAATCTGTAGTGGATACAACGAAACAACCAAAGAATATGATATTGAAGCTGCAAATGAAGTTATAGAGGGAGCTGAGAAATCAGATGCTCTGAAGATTCCTGTAGAAGACATTTTAACCGCAGGAAAGTTATCCATTAAACATTCAAATCCTGGATGCACCATCCTGCATGTCGGCCCTGGGGCCATCACCAATTACGAGGATGTTAAGACCAAGATGATGTCAGGTATTAAGGACGGATGTAAAAAATATGAGTAATACAGATAAGGATATCAAAAGAAAGCATGATGATCCTAATGTTTACGGTGTTATTGGGATATGCGGTGTGGTTTCAAATCTTATAGCAAGAATGTTAATGGATCATAATTATAATGTAATGGGTACAGATATGCACGCGAAGGAAGAATGTGATTATCTCTACACATTAAATGATTATAAACTACCATTATATTTAGCAGACCACCCTGTATCATTTTTTAAGAAATCAACTTGTATCATTATCCCTCCAAGTTTAATGGAAACATCTGATCTTTTTAATAAAATAAAAAATTATGGACTGAATGTTCTAACAGTTGAGGATTGTCTGGAAATTTTCAAACCAGAAAAACCTGTCATATGTATTACCGGAACTAATGGTAAAACCACAACAACCACTCTTCTGAAACATATCTGCAGACATGTGGGTTTAGAACCAACAGAACATGGCTTTAGAAATTTACAGGGAAATATTGATTACATCCCACCTTTACAGGCTAGGTTAACCGGAGATGTAGCTGTTCTTGAGACGGGGACATTTGGAAAAACTGGTGATCTCAAAATAATGGTTGAACGCTGCGAACCAGAATGTGGCGTTGTAACCAACATCAATCCGGACCATTTAGATGAAGACCATGATTTTATGAGCTATGCCAGTATTAAGGGCGAATTTATAGAATACTTCAAAAATAAGATCTTAATAGTCAATTCAGATGATCCTACCATATTTGGACTGATTGATTCTGATGAGGATAATGTTATTACCTTTGGTGTCGATTCATCGAGTGCAGGGATCGGTTACAAAACGTGCTGGTGTGGAAGGGATATCCTGATAAATGAAACTATCACAGGCTCAGGGGTTTACAATTGTGAATGCGGCCTAACAAGACCCAAACCAGACTATCTTGCAAAGGAAATAGATGAATCTAATGGAAATTACACACTCAAAACACCTGAAGGTGAGGTTGATGTGGAAATGCAGTTAATTGGACTTCACAACGTTTACAATTCAATAGGTGCAATTGCAGCTGCTAGAGAATTTTTCAAAATCCCTCTTAATGAAATACTAACAGCTATTAAAAGTTTTAAAGGTGTTCCGGGTAGGATTGAACACTTGTACGATCACAATGGAATGGATGTTTTACTCGATTACGGCCATAACCCTGCAGGAATCGAAACGGTTCTCAGGGAGTTGAAAAAAGTTTATAATAAAATCACAGTCGTTATTACCGTCTCTTCCGAATCTGGTGAATCTGGAGATGTGGAAATACTAGAAAAAGCCCTCAAAAATGGAGATTTCATTGTACCAGCATCCTTCGCATCAAGGAAGGCAGCTGAAAAACAAGAAGAATATATCTCAACTGGAAAGATCATATTTACCGACATATATCCAGTAAAATTCAAACAAGGTACCCTCGGAGCAAGCTCTGATCAGGTGTTAGAAGGGCTTAAAAAGGGATTAAAATGTAAAACAGAAGCATTAGTATGTCTCGGTGAAGCTGCATTCAAATACAAAGAAAATATTCTCAAATTGAGAGATTTGCAAAATTTAGATTGTTTTTAATTAGTTACTCTTAATGTAATACTTTACATACTATTATATCAATTAAGATAATATCAAAATTATGATCAATATAAATATTATAAGTTCAAATTTCAATGCATTAAAGGTGAAAGAATGTTCATAAAAATTAGGAGAGATACTTTAATTATTTTATTACTGGCCTTCATGCTTATTTTATCAGGAAGAGTCATGACTTACATGTCTTATGCATCCTCCACAAATGTTGGAGACCAAGGAGTTCAAATATCTGGAATTATAGTCAAAGGTAATGATATCGTACCTTTAGATTCAATTAAAAGCAGTTTAGCAGATGTTGGGTTTAGATCCGGGAGTTATATACAGGGAGACACCCTTGTTACGAGTAAACGTAAGGTTCCGCTTAACGAAGCAATAGATAATGCCAAACAAGCTGTTATGCTCACCACCATTCCTGGTACTCAGGTAACTCCAATTGGTGCAGCCGACGTTCAGGTAAATAACCAAACAGGAATAGTTACTGTTAACGTTATTGAAGATTTCTCAAACATACAAATTAAAGGGCTGAACGGAACATTTTAAGGGGCTGAATTATGGATAGATCAAATTTAACGAAATTTTTTATACTTCTAATAACTGTAGCAATGGTAGTTAATACAGCATCAGCCACCATGAACGTTATAGTTATAACAGATCCTACAGGAAAGGATCCAAACGGTGCTGCAGCAGGAAGTCAATCATGGGCTGAAAACATGTTTCAGTCAACTTTCATAATGTCTAAGGATAAACACTTTGCAGTACTGTCTGGTGGTGAAGGTAATGAAACACCAAGGCTGGGAGCCATAGTTTCAGCCATAAATAGTCTTGAAAATGGAGGTACAGCAGCACAAGCAGCTTCATTAGCTAATGGTTTTTCAGGTATACGGGTTATGGACGGAGGACCGACTATAGGTGCTGCAGTTGGTGGTTACTTCTTAGCCTATGTTGTAATTGTTGATGCCAACAATACGATCACAATAACTCCGTACAATGGTGGTTTGGCTGTACTCCCGCCCGGCGATCGTGGTGCTATAATACACCTTAGAAATACCCCAGGTAACCCTCAATACGGTACGGCTGATGCTGTGCGCCTGCAAACAGCAGAAATTATGGGAGAAATGATAAGAGATGGTTACCCGGCTACAGCTGTTGTTGCAGCTGCATTTAAAAATGTTGCAATAAATGCAGGTGAAAAACACGGTGGTGGTGCTGTGAACCTTGTGTCTGGAATAACTACAGGTGATATGTTCACACCTCCAGCTTATAATACTACAGGGTTTTCTATGGACCAGCCTTACAGTAAGGTGAGTCCAAACGGATGGAGTGTTGCTTTCCCAGAAGCTGATAACTACCAAACAAGTCCAATTGACGGTACTAACCTTACAACAGTCTACGCTTACCAAGCTCTTCAAAATGCAATAACGGTAACTGCTAACTCAGTATCCGTATCTGTTTATGGAAGCGACGCACCAGGAATTACAGAAACAACACAGGAAATAGTAGAGGCATCTGTTAATAAACATGGGTACAGCAATACACAAATCGCTAGTGATGTCAACAAAGCAATAGGAAACGGACTGCTTGTAGGCGTTAATGACGTAGAACCCAGAGATATAAACGTGAATCAAAATCAAAAAGCTGTTGGAGTATATTATACACCTCTACAAAACAATAGAACTTCACCCCCATGGAATTTACCTATAAGTTCATCAATATTGAGCATTCTAGGCAATATGCAGACGGCTATTGGACTGATACTTGTTATTCTAGTTCTCTTTAGAAGCACTCTAATATCTTCGTTCCTTAAAAAATAATCGAACTAGATTAGCTAGACTTAAAAAATTGGAAAAAGGAAGATAAACGAGTATTTTTCTTTCATAATATGTTTTAATTATCAATTCATTGATTATGTTCTAATTAATTAGAAGGAGTAAAAATAATGGCTTTAATTTTAATACGCGCTGAAGATCAGGGAAAACTTTTGAATACCCTAGCAGACATGGAAAGACATGCCGGACTCAAGGTGGCTGGAAAACCTAGGATTATAGACCCAAAAAAAGCCGATGAAATTGCAGGAAATATCTTAAAACAGCAATTAAGATCAAAATCAGATATAGCTGTCCTTGTTCGTGTTGAAGATGACACAACTAAAAGTATAGTACAAATTAGGAAAATACATCCACCTGCACATGTAATCGTAATCAGTGAAGAGTATATTCAATTTAAGGCGTTGATGCAAACATTTCATGAACTAACCAATCTGAAGGGTTACTATTCACATAAAAATAAGCAACAAAAAACTAAAAATTTTAAATAAATTTATGTTGATAATTAAAATAAAAAAATTAAAATTACTTATTTTCTATATTTTGTTAAGAAATATAATTAATCTGAAAAAGAATTTTGATTGAAAAGCTCAAACAAATCAATTCTTTTTTATACGAGCTATATCCCCAATGGTTGCTCCCCTAATTTTTGAATGACCAGTCTCATCTGATGACAAATCTTCATTTTTTTCTATCAGAACAATATTCATCAATTTCTCAATCTTCCTTGTGAGCTTAAGATCTGGAACCATTTTACCTGATTCTATTCTACTTACAACCGAAGCCTTTTCATATATCTTCTCTCCAAGTTCTTCACGAGACCATCCTTTCTTTTCTCTTGCCTGTCTAACAATGTCCTTAACATTTTCAACTACTTCTTCTGCAGGTTCTCTTGGTCTTTGAACTCTCCTAGGTGTCCTTACCCTTGATGCTCCGGGTCTTTTTGGTTTAGGCACTTCTCTCTGAACTTTACCAAATTTTGAGCATTCTTTACACGTAAGCATTATTGAACCATCTACTTTAGTTTTTAATGGTTCTTCTACTAGTTTTTTTCCACAAATCTCGCATCTCATAACTAATCCCTTTACACTTGTATTCATATATAATCAATACCCTTATATTTAAATATTATTAAGGACAATAAATTCAGTAAATAATATTAAGTCTTTAGAGTATTATTTTTTTTAATAAAAGTTAGGAGTGAGCGAGGATCATGGAAAACATGTCCCCAAATATATTAAAAAAGATTGAAGACCTTAAAACGGAGATAAAAATCCTAAAAGAGGACAACACTAAAACCAAACGTAACCTAATGTGGAAAGTTAGGAAACTCGAAAAGGATAAAGTCCTGATCGAAAATGAAAAAATGAGGCTGGACAGAGAAGTAAAATCTCTAAGGGGAGAGATTGAAAGGTTCAGATCACCACCATTAGTAATTGCTACAGTAACTGAAGTTTTAGACGACGGTAGGGTAGTTGTTAAAAGCAGCACCGGCCCTAATTTTGTAATTGGATATTCACGATTCTTAGATGAAAAGTCACTTGAACCAGGTGTTCGTGTGGCACTTAACCAGCAGACATTTAGTATAGTACATGTTCTGCCATCCGAAAAAGACCCTATTGTTACAGGTATGGAAGTAGAAGAAAAACCAGAAGTTGCATATGAACAGATTGGAGGATTGGAAGATCAGGTAGTAGAGATAAAGGAAACTGTTGAACTACCACTTAAAAAACCAGAATTGTTCATCAACATAGGTATAGAACCTCCGAAAGGAGTATTACTTTATGGCCCTCCAGGAACAGGAAAAACCCTCCTTGCAAAGGCTGTTGCCAATGAAACCAATGCAACCTTCATCAAGATTGTTGCATCCGAATTCGTTAAGAAATACATAGGTGAAGGTGCAAGACTTGTCAGAGGTGTTTTTGAACTTGCAAAAGAGAAATCTCCTAGTATAATCTTCATAGACGAGATTGATGCTATAGCAGCAAAAAGACTCAAAAGTTCCACAAGTGGGGACAGGGAAGTTCAAAGAACTCTTATGCAGCTACTTGCTGAAATGGATGGTTTTGAAGGTAGGGGTGATGTTGGAATTGTGGCTGCAACCAACAGACCCGACATTCTTGACCCTGCACTTTTAAGACCGGGACGTTTTGACAGATTTATCGAAGTTCCAATTCCAAATGAAGACGGTAGAAACGAGATATTGAAGATCCACACCAAAAAAATGACTTTGGATGAAGACGTGGATATAAGGCATATTGCTTCTCTTTCAGAAGGTGCTTCAGGAGCTGACCTTAAAGCGATCTGTACTGAATCAGGTATGTTTGCAATAAGAGAAGAAAGATCCACTGTTACTATGAACGATTTCATGGATGCTGTTGATAAAATTGTTGGCATGGAACACGACGAAGAAATGAGGAAAGAAACTGGAGTCATGTTTGGATAAAATACAAACTCCAAACATAATATTTTTTTATTATTTAATCAGAACCGAATTTTATTATTCAGCCTGTGATGAACCCTATGAGCTCTGATTCGTGATGACTGATGGGCGATCTGAGGCTAATTCATTAATTAAATTTATTTTAGCTTAGAATGATAATATTTTATTATTTAAAAAGAAATTAATAAGTTGGAATTAAACACTCAAATAT